>Ga0126342_10008225_pt1 | contig 18674 bp, 20 predicted proteins | sample Cyp1metagenome_FD_92528 | JGI IMG/M metagenome (GOLD analysis project Ga0126342, IMG submission 92528) | Coral microbial communities from Lord Howe Island, Old Settlement Bay, Australia - Cyphastrea 1 metagenome | ecosystem: Host-associated > Invertebrates > Cnidaria > Coral ...
CAGATTATATCGGATGGATTGGCACTTCCAAGCACTTGAACTGGGTTTCAAGCACAAGGTCACAAGGTAAGCCATACTATGCCATACTCATAGCAGCAAATTTAACATTTGATAACATTTGCAAACCCAAGTGCAGGATGTGCTCGACATGGATTTGGATTTTCATGAATCAATCACTGGAGGCTCACATGTGCCTGCAATGCAGGGCTCCAGGGAGCGCATTTGGTAAGTTGTTGCAGTCGGGTTGAAGCATCTCATTATATATATATAAATCCCACAAGCGATACAAGAGAAGTCTGAAAGCTCTTCGGCTACTCCAAAGTCCAAGTATGAACAAACATGAGCAAAAATCCGGAGAACAGGTCATGTCACGTGCCAGGACGTGACACTCAAGGCTTTTTGCTCAGGGCTGGACTGGCTGGACTGGCGGCTGGACTGTCTGGTTGGCCAGGAAGGGAAGGTCGTCGAGAGGGCCTGAGCTGGATAAACGGCTCGACCGTAGGACATCATTACTCATTAATATATCAATGTATATATATATATGCATCATACGTATGTAAATATATGTACTATATATATATATATATTTAATGTGAATATTGTATAGATGCAATACTGGTTGCAAGAACTAAGTGCCAACAATCCAGAGTGGCTGTCATCAATAATTATTGTGCCGATGATACACTACAGGAACATGCAGGAACATCATGTGCAACCATTTCCAATTAGATAATTTGTATTGCACTAATTCGTGTGATTGTCTGTTTGCAAGTAAAATGCATAGTCATTGCAGTTGTCATTCATGGCGGTGGGTGCCACCATGCTTCTGTATCAGCACGTTCAGTCTCTGGACCATTCCTCCCGGCCAAAAAAAAAGTGTTGGTTGGGCAACTTCAAACAAAACAACTGATATGCAGTCAACTTGCAGACACTTTCTCAAGTCCCGCTGCAAGTCCCAAAGTTGTCCCGAAGTTATGGTGAGCAATGCATACGAGTGACTAACAAATAGAATTGGAAAACAACCTGTCACTTAGAACTGTTTTATTCAAGATGCGTCGATGCGGCACTGTCGGTTGCTGCCTTTACTCCGCCTCGGTTTGTTTCATGAGTGAATAGTCCACAAGCGCGATTGGGAAAATTCTCGGAAGGCAAGTGCCCTGATCTTTGGGAAGCTCTATTCAGCAACTCGCAAAACCCTAAACAGAGTCTTCTATGAATCGAAATCAACCTATCCATGTCCAAGGTGCAGTTACTGCATCCGTTTCTCTAAGAGTGGATTTGAATGGATTTGCCAAGGCCTGTCTTTTGACGAGTCTTGCAATCCAGAATCATAGTTAAACATGAACAATCATCATCAATATCATCATCATCATCATCAAAATCATGACCATCATCATCATCACCATCATCATCATCATCATCATCGCCACCATCACCATCATCACCATCTTCAACAGTATCATCTTCACCATCACCACCATCATCATCACCATCACCACCATCATCATCACCATCACAATCATCATCATCATCATCTTCATCTTCATCACAATCATGATCATCATCATCATCATCGTCATCATCATCATCACAATCATCATCATCTTCACCATCACCATCACCATCATCATCATCACCATCATCATCGCCATCACCATCACCATCACCATCATCACCAGCACCATCACCATTCACAATCACCGTCACCATCATCACCATCATCACCATCATCACCATCATCATCATCACCATCATCATCACCATCACCATCATCATCATCATCACCATCATCATCATCACCATCATCATCATCACCATCATCATCACCATCATCATCATCATCACCATCATCATCACCATCTTCAACAGTATCATCTTCACCATCACCACCATCATCATCACCATCACCACCATCATCATCATCACCATCATCAAGTTCATCACCATCACCATCACCATCACCATCATCACCATCATCATCACCATCACCATGATCATCATCATCATCATCATCACAATCATCATCATCTTCACCATCACCATCACCATCATCATCATCACCATCATCATCGCCATCATCATCACCATCACCATCATCATCATCATCATCATCATCATCTTCATCATCGGTCATCATCGGATATCAAGGCTCTGACCACGAATGAGCCCTTTAGCAGATGCTACCGTCGGGCGTGGTTTCCCGGTTGTCCTCAGCAAAGCATTGACTTACACAGCCAAAACTCCCTCCCAGGAAAAAAGAATCCACATTTATCCATATTTGTACATTGATACATGAGCAATTGTTGGTCCCTCAAAAGAATTACACCACATCATTAGGGTCAAATTACGCCCTTTTCTCCAAAATATGTGTCTTTTCAATAAACGCAGGTTTTTGTCATGTTTCGCGTTTTCAAGGTTTGGATCAAATTCAGTTGTGTCGGCGATCGCTTCATGCTTGCAGAGGTGCATGAGCATGGGAGCAGTGATTATTGAACATCAAGAAACAAGTGTCACAGTGTCACAGTCAAGCAGCAATTATTTGAGATCCTTTGAGCAAATAAGACTCTTGTTCGCATGAACTCGTCTCATGTTTATTATCTCATTCGTTCCCAAGATATCCGCAGCATCATTATAGGGCCAAGTGGCTGAATTTTTGTTGAACTGCCTGCAGCTCGATGTTCTCCTGATAGATTGAGCTCTCCACAACAAATGGACTCAATCGACCCATGGACCCACGTCAAGCTACTTTCACGAGCGAAGCTGAGAGCGAACATACTGCTTCAACTCGCAGCAAGAAACTGCTTTAATGGTCAGGTTAGATCAGATTCGCATCAGGAAACTAAGTAACATATATATATATATATACATATAGTAACATAGCTGTCATTTCTGTGCTTGCGCCAAATTCTTGGGCATATCAATGCACAGCAGCGCTTCAACAGAACTATGAACATTGATGTTGCACATACTTGGTCAGCAGAAACGCTTCTGATATCCTCTGATGTTCATTCAATGAACAGTGGACGACAACCATGAAAAAGAAGAACCATTCTGAATCATTTCCACAAACTGTAAACTGTCCCATAAAATGAATGTGTACGAAATCTAACTGCTGGTAGCTTTGAGATTTCAACTTGCTCCAATTGGCCACCATTCGAAGATGCGAATGTCAATGATTGGGCATAAAGACCAGAGTTGCATCCAACATCATCCAACAAAACCCTTGTTGAACACGGCAACCACAAGGTCCTGGGCTACCCACCAGGCCCAAAGGCATTGATCCACTCTTGCTCAAGGACTGGGCAGGGTTGATAGATGTTGATAGTGAGTTGGGGGCGAATGATCAGGGCTGGCAGTGCCCAGTTGGCCGTTGCACAGAGGTTCTGCAAAGAAAACAGTGAGCAGATGATAAGGAACAGGAGTAACAGCTGTCTTGTTCTTGGCTGTGCCAACTGCAGAGTCAATCCGTGCAACCCATGGAGATGAACAGCTATCGATAGCGGTGCGGCAGCCTGTCGTGCGCGGGTAGCAATGGACGGCATGCTGGCGTTGCGCTTCATCCTAGGTACCGCTGTCGGCAAAATAGTCTCAGTACTGCGTAGACTGCGTGGACATTCAAGTCCTGTTTCATTCTAGGAGCTTCTGGATTTGTTTGTTGGGCGGGACAAAGCGTCCAATTGAAATCTGCAACTCTTGGATAGCAAACCTTCCAGCTATGCAGTGTACAACACTTTGGCATTCCACAAATATCAACCTAGCAATTGGAAGAGACAAAGAGCAAGCAACATGCTATGAAAGATGAAACTGAAACTAGTTTGCAAGCAAGAGCTGGACATCAAGATCTCCAAACACCCCAGAAGTGAGATCGAACCAACATCTCGTGGAATCACTGTAAGTCACCCTCCGCATCCTTATCATCCTTTCCTGGTATGATGATCGAATATGATTTATATGATTGACAAAGAACTTCTGAGATGTTGCATCTCCATGCATCTCCTTTGTTGCAAAATCTCCTTGCTAGCATCGCCCTAACCTTTGCTCCCCTAGACCTCTGTGACCGGTTGCTGCTTGCCACATCTTCCCACACCTGCATTCTCGTCCCAAGCCAAGGCACTTGGCTTCCAATGCTTGAAACTGAGATAGGTCTGGCTTCTCTGAGCTCCTACTGTGGCTCTCAAATCTGCAGACCAAACTGCAACTTCAAAACGTCTTAGTTTCTTGGCTTGATTGTTTACATATGTTACACATTTGTTAGTCGAACTTTATAAACTACGTATATCATTATATCATGTGACAAAACCTTGCCAGCGGAGGAAAAAACGCGCTCACGTTTTTGACGTTTTATGTTCATCACTTTCGTATTGCTAGTATGTCTGGGGTGGGGGTGGGGGAAGGCAATCACGTTCAGAGCAACTTGCGTTCAGAGCTGTTACGACACATGATTCTTACATGCAAATGAGATGTCGCACTGCATGCTTCCTACATGTACAGGAGCTGTTACGCCATGCGATATTACATGCGAAAGAGATGTCACTCATGTCACGCTACATGCTTTATGCAGGCTTACATTCCGGCGCTATGCTAAGGAAGCCAGTTTGGCAACCAAAACCAAAGACGGTGGAGTCAATCCCAAAATTATGGAATGTGTGAAATTACATGCTTGGAGATGGGAACATACAGGTGACAATCTCATGAGATCTCATGAGTGTCACTTGCACAGCAGTGCATGAGGCAGCAAACTTTTGAAGTGAAAAGGAGCGCGCAATGTATGAAGTGCTCTGCGTTTCTTGACATCAATTCCTATCGTTCATAGAATTCGTTTGTAAGAACAAACAACTGCAAATACTGAGGCAAAGAAAAAGGGCCTCAAATCCGGCGCCTAAAATCACAGGAAAATCAAAGTTGCAAATCAGATTGGCGCTGTGGTGAAACATGATCTTTAAAAACAAAAACTGAGCGCGGAAATCACCCCGGCCGGTGATTGGAATTTGTAACCTGAATCATGTAACAAATACTTGGGACACTGGGAAGGCCTCCCCAATCGCTGCTAAAACTGGTGTTTGGCCTGTCGTTTGTCCCCGTAATGTAAAGTTTCACACAAGAAACAAACACTTGTGGGTTGCATAAATTCTCTACCAAAGTTTTGCGCTGAGTTTGAACAGGTACAGGAGAAACATTTGCGGGATGCATGAGTTCTTGGCCAAAAGCTTGAAGTGAGTCTGAATAAGTAGCACTGACCATTCAGCAATCTCTGGCCAGCTCCACTTCAGACTTTATCGTCCAGTGACCAGTGTAATATCATGTATATACAATATTATATAGTTATATGTGTATATATCCTACTTTATTGAGGTCAGGAGGTCGTGTTGCCGCTAAGTGCGTTTTGGTGATTGTGTTTCTCTTCCTCTGGATGACTGGAGACATCGAAATGCTTCTCATCTCCCATCCGAGGTCCCGCCAGAGCAGTGCTCAGAGATTTGATGTACATAAGCCTGCCGCCAGCAGTTTGCACAGCCAAAAAAGTCTCGTAGAACAGTCCAAACACATCACCAACAGTATACCAATAGTTTTATTTTATACCCACGGATTAGAATCTTAGAATCGAAGCACGGAGGCATTCTGACACATTCCCGCACAGGCTTAACAAACTATTACCGTACCTGATTCTACCGGGAACCCGGTATCATATTCTATCATCACTTGTGCGGGCATCACCTTCCCATGGACGAAAACATTGTATTGTCGGCGAGTATGAAATACATTGAAATACCACATCAAGCCACCTTTGCCTCAAATCCAAGTAAACTATCGGCAGCTTACGGCTGTTTATAATTTGCTTCCCTGTACATGTTATGTTTTCAATAATGATCTTCCGTGTAGATCCAGATTGTTTCCTTTCCAAGATTTGGATTCCATCCTACGGCAATGACTTGGATTCCATCAGAACGTTCTCTCCGTGTCAGCCAGTGTCAGCCTCCAACTCGTCAAGCTCTTCTTGATGCTCCGCATCCTTCCAGGTCAAAGTAAGTGAAAAGCATCAACATCTGAAGATTACTTGTAATATCAAGAATATCTTGAGATCATCCTCTGAGAAGAATGGAGGGGAACCACCAGGCACCAACATTGACTTTTGGGAGTTGTCAAGGCGTCTATGTGTGCCGCTTGCTGCTTGCTGTCACTTGCGGTTGTCTTACACAGCTCAGCATTGCCTTTATATGTGCTGGAATCTTCAAGTGCTTAGTATCAGTTGCCATGGATGCAAACATGTCAAAGTTCCATCTGTGAAAGAACCAACACAAAGGTGAGAAAACACGTGTTCACATTCTTTTTGTTACTCTGCTTCTTTTGTCTTCATGCATTTTTTAAATGCATGTTACAGGCTCTTTTGTTGCCTTCGTTGGGGGGCCGGTCAAGTTTTTCCTTTCTTCAGGCAAGAGACACACATAGAAGAAGCGGGAAAACCTGATACAAACCCAGAATCTCAACTAATTTGTAATTACTGTAACTTGTTCCTAGGTTCTAGAGCAAACCTAGTTGAATTGAATGCCTCCGGACTCCAGGAGTATGGGAACAGAAAGATGTGAGACTTGCCGCGTGGATGAACCAAAACAAGGGCTTGGATGTATTGAATACAGAAAAAGTGCCACACGGTTCTTGACAGACTGAAACTCCCCTACAGTGGGGCGATTTGGCACAAGTGCAACAGTATGGAACAGGATATCGCTACTAATCTGTCAATGACTGGTGTACTTGGTAAAACCAGCAGCATCTGTACTGCAGGTTCACATTGCATTCACGGCAACGGTCACAAGGCCGTTCTTGGTTTCCAGTAGCCTCTTCTGCCAGAGCGTCAATAGCAGCTGCCTGGAAGTTGCCAGGTTTTGAAGCAAGAAATCCTCAATCCACAGTTTGCTGCCAAGCACATTCAGAACATGCAGTCCATTTGCCAAATGTGATGGTCTGCTTTTCCAAGAATAACACATTCCTGTGTGTACCCTTGTGTGCTTTATCAAGCATCAAGACTCACTCGCAACAGCAGCTCCAATGGCTCTCATCACAAGAGCCCTTCTGGGCAACATTTTTGCAGATCTCCCCACTTGGAGCACGTCCTTTTGGTTTTCACATTGCAGCATCAGCTGGTGATTCGTCATCCGGGATAAAGAAACACAATCTACGTGAAATGGATACGTGGTGAGCATTTCTTCAAGCATGTGTTTTTCCTCTCTCTCCCATGGGCTTTAATTTTGCATTGTGATCATTGTGATAACGAATAATAATGAGCAATTGCATTTATTAATCTTTATTTATCTCCGTTTATTGTTTGGATTTATTTAGCTCCTTGGCCCCGCCTCCTCCTTGGCTTGCAATCGCCGGGCTGCCATGATGTCTGCAGCTTGATCCAACCACTCTTGCTCCTGGCAGAATTGTTGCGTGCGCTGGAAATGGTGAATGGCAAATTCCTTCTAGAAATGTTGCAAGGTGAACAAACAGCTATGACTGAGGCATTATACTGTCGCATAGTTGCTTGCCAGAGCTGGCTCAAGATCATCAATGTCCCCATTGCCCTGTCATGTCCTGAAACAAAAACGCAACTGAATTGGAAATCACCCAACGTCTGAAGTATATCATGACCTTCACCAAAATTCAATAAGCTACGATTTATACATTTGAAGCAACTAAGCTCATGTAAAGCATGTGCCATTCCAGAACAGCCCATATCTTAGGATGTTTGGCCAAATGGAACTCAAACTCCAAATCCACAGCACATTCCCAGCCAAATCCCCACCATACACAGTTAGTCTTTAACCACAGCTTGAGCGCCCACGGTTCAAACATCAGGACACGAATGGATATGATGAAGTAACATCTCACAAATCATTGGATTTCAAGGGATTTGCTGATGAAATGACAACCCCCATCCATCACATAATTTATAGATTTACAGTATCATCTTCTACCCGCAAATGGGTATGGGTGAAAGATGTTGTACCGCCCAAACTGGGATGGTGAACACGGGTCTATCGGGCATTGACCCATACCAACATGGTTGTCCTAAATAGGCCACCCCCATGTTTTTTTTCGCAATTCCATTGTTTTTTGTTTTCGAACATCATGTGTCCCTCCACATATCTTGACATATCAGTAAACAAAAAACAGTGACATATGGGTTTATCATGGTATATCATGGTTTATAAGATGTTTAATCTGTATGACATCTGTCTGACCTTTATTGAGCCATAACGACCATGGCATCCAACGACCGCCTGAGAGAAGAGTTGCAGCAGTTCCGTGGAGCGACGCATTCGCTCCTGGTTCAGATCGGCCAAAACATGGATGTCACATGTACACCATATATATAATTATGCATATACAATGTATATATTATATACATATAACGTCATATAACATCATATATAACATCATATATAACAATAATCATCAATAATCTATATTCTGATATTTGATGACATTGCATGTATGGCAATATATGATTATGCTTGATTATGTAGAGGTTCAGTATATTTATACATACTCTCAATCCATTTGCCGCCATTTTCCACCGAAGGCCGCGCAAGCAAGCCTCTACAAAGTCTTCCAAATCCGATGCTTGGAACTCCTCACCTGGCCATGGTGGACTGCAGTTGTGGGTCTTTCGGTGGTTTTCTGCAGCCGTTTTCCATATTCCAGGCCCAAGTTTGATACAACCCTCTGACCCTCTGACATTTCAAGACTCGCCTCCTGGATGACTGCTGCAATTTTTTGTGCTTCCGAATGAACCACCCAGAACCAAATTGTTAAGATCCAGTAATGCAGTTGAATAATGTTGAATACAATTGAATACACATAAAATTTAAGATTATCAGGCTTCCACAAACGAACAGAAGGCAAGACACACACAACATCCTATACGGACTAGATCTCAATATTGACATACTTCATCATATTTCAGCCATCCACGTCAACTAATAAATGTAGCCATCTTGCCGTCCATTTTGGTCCGCTGTCGGAATGCTTTCAAATTGAAAATCCAGTCCTCGAAAGGCTGTTGTCCGAGGAGGTCAGCCATGACAGGCTAAGCATGTTTCCATACATCCAGAAGCAGTCAGGTCATGTCAGATCCACATGTTTGCAGTTGTTTGCACGTCTCCTCAACAACATTCGACTTTAACGATTTGGGAATCGCTTCCAAATGAAGACGCATGTTTTTTGCATATTTTTGCAGCATTTGCTTTTTTAAGAAGCATTGGGGTGGATGAGGTAAATCCGAGCCAGTGTAATGGCACAAACGGGCATATACTCAAGCTCTTGAGGTACTTTTGAGATTGCCTCATATCTATTCATATCTGGGGTCCGGAAACAACCCTCCTCATCACTTGTGGAATTGCCAACTCAAGAAGATATCAAATATCTCTGTCTATCTAAACATATCTGAACTATCCATAACACATGCACAATCGTACATATCTGTACATATCTGAAAGATAGCCCCTGTGATAAGAACAAAATAGTAATTGCATGTAATTGCTACATTAATGTCATTAATTGGTACATGATGTTTCCATTGTACCAAAATAGTATCAGTGTACACTGCAATTTGATTTCAGTTGGACCATCGACTGATCCAATCGCTCTGATTGCTCCTGGCCTTGAAAGCTGGAATCACCACTGTCGGTGATCCAAGGATTGAGGACGGCGGGGTCCACTTAATTCAAACAGCTAAAATACGACTCGAAAAAAAAACAACTGACATCAACTGACTCAAAGTTGCTTTCGAAAATTACGCTTTGGAAGTTTGGAAATGTCTTCTGGCATTCCATTTCATGGTTTTTGGAATGTCTTGATCTCTAACAGGTGTTGTCCCTGTATTTCAAATTAGTTTTCAGCTGCAGCTGCCAGCGGAAGATGGATCCTGCTACACAGCACTCACCAGCGAAGTCTTTGGATCGACCAAGCCACCTAGCCATGCCATGGCTCACAAATCTCACAGCAAGGTGGGTTGATGAACAGATGGCTGATTTTAAGATATCTTAAGGCCCTGAAGGCAACAGACTCGTTGTTATTTTTTAATATGTTAAAGTTTTATCTCATGCATTGAGAATCAAATTCATCGTCCGCTTCTCAATGTGTTCAATCTTAGTCCGAGCAAACCAACGACATCAGCAGTCAATTGATTGAATAGAAACTGCCACTCTAACATCTCTAGCATATTCAGGAGGGTCTTTCGAGGCCTTTCAAGCGATAGAACTGTTACTGAGTATTTGCTGAATGGACGTTTCTTGTACATAGGCCATAGGTTCCATTAAACGGCTAAGTGAAGCACATTCAATCTAATGCCCCTGGAGGTCAAATTTGACGTGACGTCAGCGATTGTCCAGAACCTGAGTCCTCTAGGGTGAACTTGCGATTTTTTTTTCACAGTGTTTCGTATACCGAGAACATTAGAGAACATGCTCCCAAACAAGAATCCACATGGATCGTGTGAGCCTGTGTGCCCCCTGTTCCTCCAAGTTAAGGCCAAAAAATCTCCACCAAGACACGGATCACAGTGTTGCCCATTCCACCGCCACGCTTGGCGATATCAAAAGCACTGAGCCCGTCTCCTGAACCCCGTGAGAAATTGGGTGACTGGCATAGACTACTACAGGGAGGTTGCAAAGTGTTGCAAATGCCAAAGCCTGTGGATTTTTTCATCCAATGACAGAAGCGTGCGTATGGTGAAAACATGTGAAGCTCCATATTGGTCATGTTAGAACATGTTGACCTTGTCTTCCCTTCTAGCAGCTCCGCCACCACCACACTAGCACATAACATACTGTAGATGGACAAATTATTCAAACCCCGCATCCATGAGTTGTAGGCTACCCCCTGTATGGTTTCGTATCTTTGTTCCTGATCTTAGGGTTTGATTTATTTCGTCCATTCAAAGGGGCGAAACAAACAAAAAAAAAACAACATTGCAATTGGGGGTGCGGGGGGTTCTTGGATTACAAGGGTTTGAATAATTCGTCCACCTACGGTATCAACACAAACCAATGTTCTAGCCACTTATCTGAAATACACCAACAAAAACCCGGAGATTCAGACGGCCTAGATCAGCTGCACAGTTGTCATTTATTGTTTCACCAACATTCGCTGTGGTATCTGTCGGATATTCAACCCGGCCCCACGAAAGTCATTGAAAGTCCCCATCTTTGCCCAGCGACCGTTTTGTGCTGTGAGGTCGGCACCAGCTGACACCTTGATGTCTCGTCAACGCGTGACCGATGGATACACTGTCATGGGTGTGCCATGTATTTTGTCAAGGGATTCCCGCATCTTTTGCAAAGGCAAAACCTCATGGAATGTTTTGATACACAACACACATCCAGAGTTCGATGGCATCTACGCCTTGACTTTTTCTCGTTTTGACACGCCAAGTCGCCAGTAGCTGAACAATGTTGGGCGCGTCGTTGGCCACGGCTGACCTCACGATGGCTTCGCTTGGAGTCTTGGAGACCCTGGATCTTACCGTGCCGAAGGGGTATGGGTCCATATGGGTCCAACATGGTCCAACTTTCCAAACCGAAGGGCTTTTGGATGCTTTTGGGTCATTTTTGTTGTGACCAGCCATAAACCCTTGATAAATTTGACAATAAGCCACCAGCTGACACAGCTATGAGATATCGCCACAAAGGTTGCCCGGTGAAGCTTTGAGCAGCTGAAATCCCAAACTTTGGTAGCGTTATGGATCCATGAATGGCACAAGAACAGCTCACACGTTTGAATTGTCCCTGGCAGATTCTTCTTATGAGATTCCATGTAAATTTATGTGTTTTTCCCCAACACTCTTTCTATGCATGCTTATGTCACATCTCCAGTTTTCCTCCTACCGCCTACCAGGTCCTACCACCAAAGGATACCAAAGGATGCCAAAGGCATGTACATGTACATCGCACGAGCTTCGCCAGGGCACATCAACGGCGTTCTGCCCGACTTGGAGCAAGCATTAACCTTGAAAGCAGCGTTGACATTTCAGAGTTCACTATAGTAACAGTAACATCTAGTAACATTGGATCGCTTTGGATGTGGCTTTGAAACCGATGACGTGCGACCATCCCCAAATCCCGAGTTGAAAAAGCAATGTCGTGGGAACTCTGCTAGGGGAAGCACACTGATTCAAGAATCTATCACGTAGGGGAAATGATGGGGAAATGGAGCTTCCACTTCTACCGATTCTACCCCTAGTGGATTTGACCCATGTCACCCGGCTTGGGGTCTTCTCCCTGACCATTAGCAGTGTTGACAGTTCACATCGGCTTTGGCTGTGATCAACTCCTGCACAGCTTCAGTGTAGCCTTTGCGCACGGCAAAACCTAACGGAGAACGGCTGGCCAACGGGGTGGCATGGCAGCCTCCACTGGTAGGATCAAAAGCCTTTCCATTGTCACAACTTCTGCAATCTTGCCAATCTCGAAATCATGCATCAAAAACTGTTTAACGTTTCAATCAACTACCACTACCTTGCTAGAACACCTTTGAGAATGGAAAATCATCAGCCGAATTCTGAAGCCGTTCAACATCATTCTGCTTTGTTCATCTTTGTTCTACATCCTTATGCACCCAAGGAACGCAAAGCTGTCCAACCTCGGCATCATCGTGCAGCCGTCCCAAACTTACCAAGAAGAACGTCATTCCTTCAGGGATTCCTTCATATTCCATACAGTATTGCTCAGGTGTTTCGGCCCAGGACCACACTCTTTGCTTTGACTATACTCAAAAGGGAATCAGACTTGTATTAGCTGCTGATTCTGTGTGCTCGTGTTCTGTGCCATCCAGCAACACATATCGAAGGGCATCAAAGGACAATCAAACAGTCATATGAATCCATACGATATGATGTGCAGTTGGAAATGGATTCATGGATTTAGAATTTAGGTGATCACTATCCTTCTAGTCGACAAAGCCCTTGAATCGGAACCACCAGCGGGCTGGGCATCACTTCGCCGCGGGGCCAAAATCATCTTGTGCATTGACATCAGCACCTTTGTCCACCAAAGCACGAATGCGATTGAGATCACCTGCAGAACATGAACTGTGAGTCAGCCAGCAGGTGTTCACAACTTGTGATATGAACAAGAAAATGGCTTAGCTTTCAAATCCATACCTGTACCAGTACCACCATTAAACCAGGTGTGTACATATGACTGGACCATTCGTATTGTATGTCTAATGAGCGACAACGCAATTCCCCAATATGCCGAAAGGGATCCTTTGGGCATTTTGAGACGCAGCAAGACATTGTTTGCTTTGCAAATCAAAGGGTTTCTTTTGGGTGTGTGTTCCAAAGTGTGTGTGCCCATGCGTCTCTGGCCTGAATTGGCAGCATTCATCAGCATAGTCACGCCACCACTACTGCGCTGATTCGGATCATCCAGCAACGTATCCACCAGCACCTGCTTGAGATGACTGGAGCTGCCAACGATGTCCAACGCAGATTAGCAAGTGAGAAAGGGTCAAACGAGACATGATAACAAAGAAATTATTTGTTTTCAAAAAAAAACAGTTCCTTAAGATCCTTCAATGCAGAAGGAAGAGTAGCTGTGAAATCCGTGGCAGACGAAGCTGAAAGAACACACTTAGACTTCTCAACAACATGAGTGTCTCGTTACGTTGATTCAAAACCACCAGCCCAAAAGATCCAAAAGGTAGCATGGGTGTACAAATGAAAAGGATTGGAAAGGTCGCATGGGTCATTGGACTCACAGTCCCGTGTCCAGTGTCTGACACATATCCCGGCTTTGGATAACTAGCCAGGGGCCACCAGTGCCGACGTCCAAATATGAGTAATGCAAATTTGAAAATCCATGAACCATGGGCATCCCAGCTTTCAGCCGTCAACCGAGACACGTTCTTGTTCACCGTCTTGGAAGAGATGCTGCCGCGCACGCCCACTAAGGCAAACATGGCGAGATACACATCCTAACGTCGGTGTCTTCAGCCAGTGTTCAGTCTCCGTTTTTTACACATGCAGCATCTGACCCAGTGTCCTCCTCGGAAAGGGCGTCAGTCTCCGGTTCCCTGTCCACCAGATGGAAGATCAAGTCAGTGATCCTCTGCGCCATGACTTGGGACATTGGACCATTGAGCCACTTCCTGTTATCAACAAATCAAAATAACACAGCAGTGGTATTCATCTAGTAGTTTAATAGTATAGTGTATCATGGAATTGAGAATTTAGATGGATTAAGAATATTTAAGAATGCTGAACTTGGCCTGAGGACAGTGATAGACCAGATTCAGACAAAAATGGCTATAATGCGGCCGTAGCAAACTGCCTTCCTTTCTGCCCATTTCCCTGCGCCAAGGCTCTTGCCCCGGACGCCATACCAATTGAAAAAAGCATCCTGGAGTTCAGCCCCAGCCCTGAGGAACCTCTGGGTTTCCTGAGATCTCTATGCATATCATAACTCATATACTATGATATGATACTATATGTAACATACACATGTAAATTATTACAAATCTATATCTATCTGACTGAACACATGTATATATGATGTATGTAATACACACACATGTGTGTATAATATGTATATATATATATTGCATCAACCTTGAAATTGCCGGCTGGAAATGGAAGTGTGGGTCCAGGCATGGACACCTGTTCAAGCTGCCACATTTCCACAAGTGACCTGCCGAACCTGTGAATCAATGATGTGAATGGCTAAAAATGCTCAAATCTTGGCATTCCAGTCTGAAAAAAACGAAATCTATAATAATATATATATATATACATACCTCCACGCATGCATGTACCTACGGGTTACATATGTAATTTATCATATAGTATATGTCTGTTCACATATCTGCCTATGTGCATATGTATGTGAATACGAATATGATTATGAAATATGCAATGTAATTATTTGTCTGTATGTCAAAACTTCAAATGTACATGCACATCTCTGTATACATTTGTGTTTATAAGTGTGAATTGTAATATATATATATATAATATATATATATATCTATAGATGTTGTGGCATGCATGGATGCGTATATACACTGGATGCAAATGTAGAGACACATGCAAGATCATGCAAGTGTGAAATAGTGTAGATGAGTTGTAAATGCATAATATGCGTGTCAGGTATTGCAATGACTCTCGGGATTCTTCATTCGCCAGTTGTGACTTCCTAGCGCGTCAGAGCTCCTGCATCTCGGCCTTGCACAACCTGACACGGAGCTGCTCCAACAATTCCGAAACAGTGTCTGCTTATGTCTGCTTTCATCGAAGATTCATGAAAATTCGATGGACACAGCACCGGGCCGGGGGCCCATTGTGACCAATCCATCGAGTGGCAGGCCATCGCCATTTTGATCAAAGCTATGAAACGCTTCGTTGTAAAGATCTTTCCACTCCTCAGGCATTTCTCCGGTTTTCAAATGTTTTCAAGCTGCAGTCTCAGTCGGCTGTCCAAATGCATCCAATGCCAGGTTAAAAAGAAGACCTCTGTGCACCTCTTACTCCCATGAGGACCCCAACATCTCCAATTCCTATGGCTTTGGCCCCTTTGGCCAATCGAAATGCTCCACCAGAATGCCTGAGAAGACAATGCTGCTCAGGCGCTTCGAATGTGTGCCATCCATGCCTGCCCAGGAGAGGGCCAAACAAATGCACAAAAAGTTTTGCACACGAATGTTCACACCGTTGGAACATATGCGTATATGTAGAGGTGTAAAGATTGTTTGCTGTGAAAAGATGTGAAAAGTTAATGCTGTCATAGATCTTCAATGATTTCAATGTTCAACTCCTGTCCAGCAAAGTCCTGAGAGTTGATACAGCTTGAGTTCATTCTGCCAATGCTGGACCCTGTTGTATGATCATGTATGACTCTGTGATTCCATGATCTTCTGAGATCTTCTTCCAAGATCTTCGAAGCATTTTCTAAGCCATCTTTCTAGCCATGCCTGCCATCCTGCAGCAATTTTTCCAAATCTGAGCGCGTAGGGCCCAGATCTGCCCGACCCAAGAGTTTCACAAAGGCCTCCCGGCACGATGTACCATGAGTGCTCGGTGGTTTGACATAAGCAATGCAAACAAAGAAGTAAAACTTTGTGGCTACAGATGGCTATATATCTTGTAGTGATTTTTCATGCACCTTCACGGAATCCTTTCTTCCGGGATGTGTGTTGCACAGCATGAAGCTAGTCAGGGTGCATAGATGTTTGGCTAAATCTACCGAAAGAAAGCTAGCCTCTAAATGCAACAGTTTGGCAACAAGACCAGGAAATCCAAAGATTTTCCAAAATCAGCTGTCACTTATCCAACTGAATCCATCCTGCAAGCCCATCACGGCCTCAAAACTTTCCTCCAGCCCATCGATTCGGCAATGAGCCTCCAGAGCCTCCCTCAGTACAAGCTTCGTAAGGTCAAAATGCCAATCTTGTTAGGTTGAACGGATCTCTCTGGGCTGCACTCTTTCCCTGCAGGTTTTCTTCGTTGACTGGACCATCCCATACCATCCCCATCTCCAAACTGCCAAGCCACAGAGGAACTGTGCCCACCTCACAGTCCTGGTAAGTCATGGATCAACTCATGCTGGATTCACTTTGCCCAAGGTGCAATCCTTGAAATCAACATGAATTCCTTCAAATCAACAAAAACCATGTGAATCAACGGGAATTAACGGAAATCAAGGAGAATCAAGGGGAATCAAAGGGAATCAACAGCTCAACCTGACACCTGATCGCGCTCTTTTCAATCACAAGTGAGCATGACAATGTCTCGAAGCCGTTCGAAGCCAAAGGATTCCTGTACCAAGAGGATCCAAGAGGCACTTCGCATGTCTGGCACTGGCTGAACGCTCTGCCGCTCTTGGCATCGCATCACAGCTTCGACATCGCGGAATTCGCCGCGATCAGCTCTTTTTTGAACCAACATCTTCATAAGGTTGTTGCAACAATCGAAACCGACTTCTAGATCATTGAGACACTATCTATGATTTTGAAATATTTTGAACCAAGTTTTCTTGCATTTTCTGGCATGGCAATACTGTAAGTCTCTCATTGGAGGCTACAATGTTGACTCTTGTGGAGATCTTGGGCTTGGGATGCCATGCAGTCATGCCAGACCAAAATCTAATCCACCGGAAGATGAAAGTCAACAACTGTCATTTCCAAATATTTTATGATATAATCATGATATTATCATTATATTATCCTATATTTCAGTGAAGAAGCTGTTCCAGAGAGCACTTCAGCGAAGGCTTCAGTCAGTGTTCATGCGCTGGGAGCGCAACCAGAACTGCGAAGCCCTAACTACGAGGGTGATCAACTGGCATGAACACATGGACCAGCATTGCAAACGAATATGGCAGTGACATGTAGTTCCCCTATTTATTGGAAGATTGGAAGAATGCCGAAGGCACAGGCGCAAGATGGTGCAAGTGTAAGCAAGGACTCGATCAACCTACTCTAAACCTACAAATATGGGAAGAGAAAGTATAATAATATGGTTCATTCCTGGTTCATTGTTTTCCCTTGTCCGAATTTTCTCCAGCGTGAGTGAAGAAGATGAGCACTTATGGTGTGCTCAAAATAATCAAATATCTCAATTTGAATGTTCTCAGCCGTATATTCCACAGATATGATATGATGTGATAGCATGATGATATATATGATGTGCAAAAGAACCGAACACAAAGTTCGCGAAAAGTTTGCTATGTCCGAGTCCATCACCAGAATCAACGAAAATCTCCCAAGCAAAAACTATGGTTAAGAAAGCAGGAGAATCAGGAAGAAAAAAAAAGAGTTCGGCTTTTTTGGGAAGCCGCTCCTGGAGAGTGAGGACCGCGAGGAGTGGATTTTTGCACCGCTCTCCTCTGACACACTCAAGCTTCTCTACAAAACTGGTTTGGATCCTTGCGAGAAGCATGATGAGAAAAGATCTGACACGTCGATCTCAAGATTCCATGAAATTATGACACACACACACACACTCTTTCTTTCCATTTCTGTCTTTTGCAGATTCGACATCTAAGTGGGACAGTCGTGTCCACTTGCACAACACTCGGGCATGTGTCTTCACCATTAGTGTTGCTTGTTCTTGTTCTTGTTTGTGCTACCGTTGCTGGTGGTGCTCTTGGCGTTGTGACTTTTGCATGCGACATTTCCAACCACAAAGATTCAGCCGTAGCTCCTTACCACCTCCGATTCTTCACCTGACTCTCATCGACTTGTGTCATCTCTAGTGCCATCTGGTCACTCATGCGATTCAAGGCCTGATTCGTTCCCCTGTAGGAACGAGTCATCAGCCAGAAGGGCCATAACTCTCCTGCGACCAGCCCTGCAATTCATAAAGAGAGGCCAACTTCCAACAATCCCTGTGTCACCTGGATCTCGACTTCTTCGCAAAGATAAACACCCAGGTGAATGGCCAAACTCCTGCACTGCCATTGGTCAATAGGAACATGTCATGAAATTAATTTCGAGAAAAGAAAGGAAAAACGGCTATACTCAAACACGCTCGCAGGATTCCATAGACACCAAACAGATACTGTACAACGTGTATATATATATATACCTTGACTCTCCAACGACCCTTAATTTTTGGGGTCTTTCAAGAAAAATGGCATTTTTTTCCGAAAGTACTTTTTTTGAAATCAAGTACTGTTTTTTGCATGTTAGTGATG
>Ga0126342_10008226_pt1 | contig 18670 bp, 21 predicted proteins | sample Cyp1metagenome_FD_92528 | JGI IMG/M metagenome (GOLD analysis project Ga0126342, IMG submission 92528) | Coral microbial communities from Lord Howe Island, Old Settlement Bay, Australia - Cyphastrea 1 metagenome | ecosystem: Host-associated > Invertebrates > Cnidaria > Coral ...
CATTGCTGATTTGTAGGAAGGTTGCATGACATTATGGTACAGTATGGTACAGTTTCTTCTGGGATTTCTCAAATATGCACCGCCTTATCCATGCCATTCAATATGTGACATTGATTTCAATACCATTGAGCCAGCATTTTTTGCGCAAAGTGCCTCGGGCTAAAAAAAATTCAGACCATTATTATGGCCTGAGGATTTCGTAGGTATATATATATATGTATATATTAATTATGCTATATATAATATATACTTATAGATGTTATATTCTATGTTTACACATGGGTTCTCATCATTTTCCCATCATTTTCCCTTGATCTTCTTGGTATATCATGGTATATCATGGTATATCCCATATTTTCAGCCCCTATTTTTTTCAGAGAGACAGATGTTTTGCGAGGCGTCGGTGCTGTTGTTTAGCCTCGCCTTTGCCGCCAACATCGGCCTCAACAACTTCAGTTTGTCGCTGGTGGCCATCTCGCACCTTGGCAGATTTGGCAGTCATACCTTGGATCGTGGGTAGTTTACAATGCAATGTGGTAATCACTGACTGGGAATGGTAAACATACCATCCATAAAATCAATTAAAATCATAAACATGGTGATTTATGTTTTTTTTTTTTGGTTGGAATGAGTTGGGTGGATTTGGGGGTTTCCATACATGGTACCCCAATTCCTGGTTGGTTTACAATGCAAAAGCCCTTAAAATGGATTAAAATGGATGATTTGCGGGCACCTCCATTTTAGAAAACCTCCATTTAAGTGGCTGAAGATACCTATAGTGTTTTAAATGTATATATATATAACTGTGACATGGCCCTTATTTGGAAGTGCATGTCATCCGTAGCATTTGGCTATAATGATAAACAACACCTGCAATGTTGGATAACCACATCAAACCCCAAAAATGGCAGGGGAATGGAGAACGAGGTAGGAACGCCAAGTCGATTACGTAGATACTTTCAGTGACTGACTTTCCAGCAGCTGGTTCTCGTTTGACATGTGTTTTCATACAAGTGGTGCAGTGGCCCAGGATTAATATGATCATCAGATCGTGCTTGCCATTGTCCACAGTGGGGTCCTCGGGGAGCTGGACACCGAAGCTGTACCACAAAGAACTGCACATCAAGGCCATTTTGCAGGCCTTTATGGGCAAGGAGCAGAAGGCCCTCACTTGTTGCTGGCTTTGGGGTTCAGGCATGCATGATGAGCATTCAAACGTCAGCATGTGCTTGCGACCGGGTAATTGTTGGTGTTTCCTTGAAACACACAAGTTATTTTGGAACTCACTGGGGGTTTATTGTGCGTTTTGGACTCCCACAGGCATTTGGAAAACTGTCGGGCCAGTCTGATGGCAATGAATTCGGCAGTTTTTCCAGTTTTTCCTCGCACCATCCTGGATCCTGCCTGTGCTCTCGTGCCAGTCCAACCTCAACCAAAAGCAATGGGTGTTTATGTTGACAGGCAGTGCTGTGTCGTTTTGTGACGATAATGTGCAACGGTCAACCAGCACATTTTCTTCAGTCAAGTATATAAATGATATTAAATGATGTACATGAGAGCTTTGCCTGAAGGCATGACTTGGTCTCTTGCACAAAGCTTGAACGTTTTGATCAGTGGGATTTTCATTTGAGATATTTGACGCAACATGTGGTGGCAGCTTGTGTGAAGATCATATGATGCGCCATGATGCCCCTGTGCCTGTGAGATATTCGCAGAATGATGGATCTTGAGCCTTGAGATGCCTTTTTTTTTTGCAGCTTTTCAATAGCACAAAAATGACAAAGTGATACCACCTGGATGGATGCGGACTGGATGGGGACAGGACTGGGGACTGTATCCAGTCAGCATCCCCTGTCGAAACCTCGGTCGCGGGCCCGCCAGGTGTGATTTGCGCAGGCATTGCCAGCTGGGTCGGGTACCCTGTGCAGCACTGCAGCTGAACACAAAATCATTGGCTTTTGGAAATCGAAGAAAAACATAGAAAAACCATGTTTTGTTTAACTAAAGAAATCTTTAAAATTCCACTGTTCAGATTGTGCAAGTTGAGTCTACTAAAATCTGCTGACATTCTGATCACTTTGGACTTGCTGGTGCTCAGTGTCGACATCGAGGCAAAGAGCCACACCAATTCCGAAGAGTCAGCAGCTTTGTCGCGAGGGTGCTCAGTTTGTCCATGTTAGATATAATTATTTGCGGATAAATCAGATGAATGAATAATAGAGATAAATAATTCATTTGCAGTTAGTCAGCGGCACTAAGCCTTGTGTTCAGCGCAATCTGTGAGGTCACCGTGACGGCCTTCCACGCCACCAGCTGAGGCTTGGCGTCTCAATCACAGTTGCTTCAATCTTTGCGGGTGCAGCCAATATGGTGATGGCTGGCAACATCAAGCGGCTTAGTGCGTTGGAATCTCAGTTGGATCCTGACAAAAGACAGTTTGGAAGATCAGACCAGGTGTGTCTCGGATGAGTTCTTCTTTCTAGCGGTGGTTGCGCAATTTTTGTGCATTTTTTGCAGTCATTCTCTTTTGGTTCCTCGGAACCAACCCTTCTTTTGCGGCGTGCCACATCATCATATGGCACTACCCAGCTCCATCCAAATCTCCTTTGCCACATGCCAGGTTTGACAAAGTTTGCTATATGTCTGGACCAGCAGGGTGGAGCCCACAGAATCCTTCGCAGGTGGAGCGCCATGAAAGTTACGTCGCAACGTCAGTGGCTGTGTTTCGCAACAAGGCTAGCGCTGTTTACGGCTTCACTGTTCACCCTCCACCCGGTGAGTCAATGGTCCCGCCGGCATGTGTTGCATGGTGCAACATGACACGAGATCCCAAGTCTTTTCTTGTTGCTTCGAATGTTGCTTCTTTGCAACAGTTGTTCAATGGTTAATCATGGATAATAATGGTTCATAACGGATAATGCTTAATAATGGTTCAGAATGGTCAATGATGGTTAATACTTGTCATACTTGTTCTGGTTTCTTCGGTTGGAGGTGGTGGCCATATGTGGCCATCAGGCCATGACCCGTCCAGGCCCAATCATCCTGACATGATGACCGACTGGCAGATCCTGAAAGAGGTCGTGCCGGTCCCTTGGAATCTTCCCTGGCTGCTACCCGGCCAAGGTATCTGCCAAGAACATTAGAGAATAATATGCTAGTATTGCTACATTTTTTTACGACCTGATTACATCACATATCACAATATATCACATGGCAAGAGAAGAGTCGATGATCATCCACCAGCCCATTTCGGTCATTTCGGGCAGCATATTTCACCCATACGGACCTTGGTCCCTTGCTGGTGACCGTTGAATCAAGGTCGAGAAACCCATCGATCTTGGGTCCTGTGGGATTGATCCTCCTCTCTGGGGTGCGACACTCGGAGCGGTTGATTTCTGATTAAATAGTGGGCCGGCGCTGCGCTGAGATTCATTCAAATGTGGCTCACATTTGACATTTGATTCATAAAGATCCTATATACTATACCTTGATCAACCAAAACCTTTAAAAATAACATGTTTGATCAAAACCCGATGTTTTCGGGGAAAACCCGATGTTTTCATTTTGACCAAATTGTCAGAGTTGAAGGGATCTGCTGCGGACCTTTGTGTCTCAAAGCCCCCGGACGATCTACGCATCCTGACTGACTCTCGGCTTCACTTCAGTGGGTTAAAGACGGTCTTATGTTTTAAGATATTATGTTGCATTTGGATTGATCTTCGATGTTGCATTTAAGATCTTCAACCCCTTGATCTTACCAAGAAACCAGCTTGGATAAAGTGGTGGTATACGGATTGAAGATACCTTTGCATGATTCTATGTAAAACTGGAGATTGGCTGGTCACTCTACGGCTTAGCCGTGATGGACGGCCAATGAAATCCTCTGAAGGTTGGCAGCTTGTAGCTAAGATATTTAACATCTTAACTCCACGCACATGTGCGTCCCAAAGTTGCAGCACAAAGTGATGTAGAACATGTATTTTGGGCTGTAGTGAGAAAAGGTGTCGTCCTTGCGATTTGGCCAAAGTGGCCATTTGTGAATACCTTCTCAAAAACTTGAGCCCAAGCTCAGCACAGTACTTGCACCTTTCCGGCTCTAGCCACAAACTTGACCTGTAAAGAAGCCGACCAAGTCTTTGGATAGCATCACAAGCCTCAGCGGCCAAGCTCAGCAAAGGTTCATGTGGGAAAGATTGCCTGGCAAAACGAGCTTCCAAGTACTCCATCAACACTGTAGTCAAACCACCTTTGTGCCATGTCCCTGATGGAAACTGGTTTGTCGTGTCCCATCCTATTGCTTCTTTTGACAGTTTTGACACATAGGCCCGTCGAGAATTCTGATGGCACCATGTTTTGTAGTCTTCAGTCAAGGCTGCAAACCTATCGTCTATAGCACCATGGTCTTCTTCTTGTGAAAGCAACGCCAACACTGAGCCCAAGAAATTTCGTAGCACCCCCAAGTGCATAGTGTGGAACCAGTCAAAATTCCACAGTGCTGCATCCTTTCCAGGTTCATACAAAAGGTGGTCCACAAATGGGGGTCGTTCAACATATGGATCTTGGGTGAATTCTGTTCCCAACCAGTCAGGCCGACGGGTTTCCAATTGTTCAAAAGCGATGTCTGGCTGGCCAGCTCTGCATAAGTGACAGATCCCTGCAGGGGGGTTCTTCACAACCACACGCTTTTGAATGTTGTTAAAAGATCTCGAGAAGTTGGCTGACTTGTGTAAAAAGGGCCAATCTCCGCAAAGACCCAGGACAACACCCCAGTACTTGACACCATACTGGTTGACAACGCCTTCCTTCCAAAGTGAACCAGCATCTTGAGCGACATGATCCATGAGGGCACCCCAGGTTTCCCACTGCAGGTCTGAGTAATCTTTCTTCCGAAGGCTTGCAATGAGAAATCTGTTCGTGTACGTATGTCCATCGAAATTGCATTCCATTCTAGCCCAGGGGTCTTTTCCTTTCATTTTCCCGAAGCCCTTCCCCAATAGGGAATGGAAACTCAAGACAAAGTGTGCACTATGATGCCGGCCACGGCCTTCATCCCCATGAAGAACCAGAGGGATGGCCCTCTCTGCGGCAATCCTTCCCTGAGAAACCTCTTGGAAGAATTGGTGGCCAGGGTATACTTTCTCAAAGTTCGCCCAAAAAGCAGAAAGTATTGCTTGTTCCCTGGCAGTATCCCTGTTCTGTAATCCGTGAAGGATATGTAGGCAAGAGTGTCGATGAAAGAACTCGAACCAATGCCGAATTTTCAGGATGGGAATCTTGTCATTTTCCCCAAGCTGAGTTTTCTGCACTGGAAGCGCCAACTGGTATTTGTTGACTAGCACTCGTTGACAATCTCTTTCAGGGTTGTGGGGACTACACTGGGCGATGTCCATCAATCCCCCTGACTTGAACGCAGCCCTCTCACCAACGTCAGATACAACGTCCCGAGCTGTAGAGATAGCAGAAGAACATGGGGCCTAGGCGAACGACAAACATCAAAAGGAACAGTCCACGCAAGTGGTACAGGGAATGGTGTAATCGAAACATGGACCATCAAGATTCATCTATCAGCTTAAGATTGGGGGGATGCAAAGTCAAAGATCAATCCAAATGCAACATATATAAGATAAGTAAGAAGTCGGCCAAAGCAGCAAAGTTGGACTCTGTTTTAGGTGGCGGCTCCCTTTGGTTTTGTGAGACTGTGTGCTGTGTGTATGCATTCCACACGGCAATTCGCATATCTTTGTACATCCCAAAATCGAACATTTTAATTTTATTGGCAAGTTGATCTGACCCGCAGTGGCCCTATTGGCCGAACAGGGGGTGGAGTCTTGAATGACCTGTACACAATGTATGTGCAGCATGTACTGTTATCTGAGGAATGCGATGGCATCATCACCGTGTCACCGCCTGCTCTTTCATTGCGGCAACCTGGCTTACCTGGGAGTGTTTGAGGAAGAACGAGGGAAACCGTAACTTTGCACTATATTATACAACCTTATATGCAGTAGATTCAATGTCCACACTTTCCCACGTATATCAATGTTTTTGTGGTTTGGGAAAAAGAAGGTCTGAATCAAAGCAAGATACCCTTGAACATGTCTATTAAACAGGCTTCCAGCATTGCAGGTCCAAATGGTTCCACTGATTGGTATAATACCACCATATGACTCCAGCGGTCTTTGGCAAATTTGTACCCGTATAATTTGTTTGACCATCTCCACACAGGGTCATGTGTGTATCCAATCTTGTAGATCATGGGCTCGTTTTTTCGAAGCAAAGTTGCCACTGAACATTTGGCATGGTGGAGAACACGGCCAGCTGTCACCCCTGGTGATGGCAACATGTATCGTAGAACCCCCAGAGTTTCATCAAAGTGATCTTCATCATCCCCCAAATTGTTGGAAGATTTGCGCAGCTTGATCCCCCAACTCTGTTCCATAGCAGGTGTCAAACTAGAACCTGAAGTGTCACCTGTGCTGGTCTTGACATCAGTGCTTTGCAAATGAGGTGGAGATCCACCACGCTTCGGGCTCCTGCTTCTCGGCCATGGGTAGGGTCTCAAGCTCTCCTGGACTCATGTAATGCCAGGACAGAGATATATAAATGCAAGTGTATGACACCAAAATGCAGTCCCAGCTATCACTGCAAAAATCAAACATGACAAAAAATTGTTCGATTCGTTTTCCAAGTTTCATTACGGTGGCAAGTCAACAGATCCCAGAGCTCATCCTCTGGACTTTCATCGCTCATGCCAAGCGTGCTGTTGAGTGCTATACACGGGGAAACACGCCATTGATATTTGACAAAGCTTGAACCTAAGGCCTACAGAGATACAATGCAGGTCTTGATTTTGTATATATTATATATATGCAAATATGTCCAGTGACTATATTAAATACTTGTTTCTGGTTGCTTTAGAAATATGCCGACTTATTGGGCCACATCGTTGATGATTGAGTTCTACCATTTGCCACCTGTGTTCGGCAATCAGGTTGAGTGCCCAGCACCATCACCGATCCGCTTTGCAAAGCCTTTGATGACGTTTCCTGGTGATGGACCTGGCCAGGGAATGCATGGTGGATAGGATAAGGTGCCATAAATGCACATGTTGCATGTACTTCAGAATCCATCCTTGCATGAGGTCATTATCAAGTAAGAAACATATATATAGTTTCAGTCATGCTGGGGTCATAAGGGGGAATGACGCAAAGAGGGAACTCCAGATTCAACCACTGTCATGGCGATGTTTTTTTCTCCCATCGACAAAGCTTCTTGAGACAACATCGTGATAGAGTTCGGTCATCAATCTATCACCACAGAACAAGATTGCAGCTTTGCTGCCACATTCAGACCAATCAAAAGATTGAGTGCGTGCCTAACTGCTCCCTGCCATCTGGTGGCTGCTCAAAAATGTCAGCTCTCAGAACTTGAACGGTTGAATGAGAAAAGTATCAACCAATTTTTATGTAAGAATGTGAGCAAAGCACCAGCCCCTATGCATGGAGCAAAACACGCCACTTGAGGTTCGTGAAAAACTACCTGGGCATTAAGTCTACTGCCCCTTGGATGCATCCCGACGGCGGCGTTTGGACGGGGCAGCATCTTCTTGGTCATCATCATCAGCATGTTTACCCTTAGACTTTTTGCTCTTACCCCCGCCCTCAGTCTTGTCCTTGCTCTTTTCCTTATCGGATTTATCAACTGCCTTTTCCTTCTTGTCCTTCTTGCCCTTGGGTTCTTTGTTGTCGTTCTGCTCGGCTTTCTCAAAGTATTTTTTCTGGCTCCTGGCATGTGAGATTGTCATGCATGGCAAGATGTGAAATGGGGGCACCCAAATCTGTAGGATATACATGTAGCTTTCCCTCTAGGGTTGAGATCAATAACATGACATGCATATATAAGATAACCAAAAGTGTTGATTCTGACCGAGGTAGGGTTTCGCCTCGTCTTCATCTCTGCAGCCACTGCCTTTGAGCACCTGGGCACAAATCAGCCAATTGGATGGGAAGAATTGGTATGAAGATATAGGGTTGGGTGGTGCCAAGATTTCATCACTCAATTTGATATGTACCCCAAAAGGGATCAAGGAAAGGAATCTGGCCCTTTCAGCACCACTTGGGTTCCCCACGCAAGTGTGGCAACTTTCATCGTTTTCTCAGCATCATTGTAAAACCTTGGGCTGAACATTGCTTAAATTGGTTGATCAGAAAATATGTAAAATTATATATCATCATATGAGAGGACTCCTATAAGTATAACTCATGCAAAGGAATTGCGATTGAATTGCGCATGTTCACATCCATGTTTGCAGGAATGTGTTGTAGATAAGAAACTTTTCAGTGAAGAATCCTTCAGCCTCACCCCTTGTCCAAACCTCTTGACATTTGTCAAACTCCTGATCGAGGTTGGTGATCTGTGTCTTCAGCTGCTGGACGGACCTCGGCAAAGGTGATGTATGGGACCTGGCTGGGGGACATGTGGTGTTTTGTGGATCCCAAACCGTGGTGCAAAACGGGACCCGCAAGACCCGCAAAAATTAAGGGCAACACTCTGCTGCGTCAGTGTCGGAATACTTGCTCTTCAAGTCTTTCATCAGTGAGCGCAGCTTACCACTCTTGCTCATCATTGAATCCATAAACTTTTTGAGACGGTCTTTCGTCTACCAGGGGATCAAAGGAAGAGGTGTGATTGAAAGCATTTTAGAAATGCACATGCTGAGTATGACAGTACATACTTTAGGCTCAACTGTATATATAGATATATAGCTCCCTTTGTAATCTCGTCATGTCATGTCAAAAAAAATCACCACACCTGTGCATATTTCGATTCCACATCGGGTCCCATGTTCTTCAACATGTTCTTCTCGTTGGCTTGGCGTGTGTCAAGCGCACCGAAGCCTTTGAACATGCCTTCGTACTGGAAAGTAGGGTCAGATTCAGCCTCACAGAGAAGCTGTGGGCCAAGCCTATATCGATCTACGAAAAGTATAGAAAGGCACAGGATCTATGTAAGAGCTTGAAGCCATGTGTGCATGTTTATTCACCACATGTAAAATAGCCATGCATGTACATAAAATATATCATAAAATGACAAAGCCTGACCATATATGACAACCAGGCCTTACCATTCTTCTCGTGGATCTCTTCGAAAGACGCACTCTCCTGACGCTTTCCCTTCTCCTTGACCACCACCCAGAACTCCTCCGACCCATCATACATGTTGTGCCTCAGCAAAGGGATATTCTTTGACTGAATTGGGAGAGCTTTAAACATATGTCGACCCGAAAGAACGTATGAGAACATGGATTGGGATGATGTATAATGATGTAAATTGAGGGTTCCATGTAAATTGAATTCCCCAAATTGCCAGTTTGGACTTGCACCGTGTTGGAGGTGACGGTGCCGAGCCTGTAGTGAGAGTCTCCAAGGGTCTTGCACCGCTTCTTGGCACCATCAATCTTCTGCCTGGAAAGAGGATGGTTGGCCAGGAAAGATGATCAGTAATGTGGGTCATTATATCCATTTACAGGTCATGCAATATATACAATATAATATATCATTCAACTTACCATAAAACTTGAGTTGACAAAAATCACTGAGAGCAGGGCTGTGACCATCCAAGTTCATCTTTGAGTTCTGACTCGGCATACCATCCCTCATCGATGGTAAGTTCAATCAACTGCTTCTTGCTCACGATGATCTTCAATTGGTTCAGAAACTCATCCTAGAGGGTGTGTGATGCCGTGGTTGTAGAAGGGTGGAACATGGTGTTTTACATGTGGATGCCTGGATGTGAATGATTCCAAAAGCAATCTAACATATCGATCCTCACAAAAGTTGAGCTTGGAGAAAAGATCTGCCAAGGCGTTTTTATTCCCTGTCGCCCACTGTGTCTTCACGATGTCCGGTGCGTTTCGATCAAGACGTGTCGACTTAGGCTTCACCCAGCGAATCAACCGAGCTTTGGCTGCACTCCGCAGACGCACCTGCACAGGTGCATAGCACAAAGATTGAAGTATAACCAAAGCAATGTCATCATTCTCAATACTTCAATCCCAGGTGATAATGCATTAATATAATATCGATTATATAGCATCAATATAGCATTATTTTTCTAACATAAGCCAACTCACGAAAGACCCTGCTGCCTTGCGGGGCTCGGACTGCACGGGCTCAGGTTTGGCTGGAAGTTCCTCCACAGAGCCAGGCTGATCCTTGGCATCTGACTGGGCTGGAAGCTCTGCAGGGACCTTTGGGGCCTCTGGAGTTGCCTCAGGCACTTGAGACCTGCATGGTGTTGCAACTGGTACGATGTCCTTCTTCTCAGTAGCAACCTGGGCGAACTAAGTTTGATCTAAAGTGATGTTATTTTTTTCTCAGGGTGATGCACTGGAAAGTATATATTCGATGCATGTCTTTGACGTGCCAAGTGTATTTATGTTTGGCTACCTTAATTATATAAACAGTTTTTGGGATGAAATCCAGATACGATCCCCTTTGCACCTCCGCTGCCTTCATGGCTTTGATCTCGGCATCAGAAGCCTCGAGGCAAAATATGAATAAAATAAATCATGGCTTCATCATTGGGATTTTGCACTTCGCATTTAAGTCCTAAAAAGATCGATACTTGTGATTAGCACTGCACATAGGTGGAAACATTGCACAAAAAGTCAAAACTCTTCCCACCCTCAACTTCAAGCGCGCCCAAGGACATGGCTGGCTGTGTCTCCTGGGCTGATATGTTCAGAAGCTTCTCAGCCTTCAGCGGTGGGGCCGTGGCTATATGCAGGGATTTTGGGTAATCTACAAATTTTAAGGATTCGACACTAGATCCATCTTCCCAAGGTGAAACTCCAAGCTTGTTCATTTCGAAGTCCAAGTCCTCACCAGCGCTACCAGCTTAGTGGTGTTGAAGATTGTAGATTCAGTTCCAACCAAAAATGTTATAAGTCAGAGTTGCCAATGCTGAATTGGTAGTTTCATTATCTTCCATTTCCATTCAAAGGGGAACAAAATGGTCCTGTAACTCCATCAGCAGGGACTGCTCTTCGTTCAAAATCTCCACGTGTTTGATGCCATCTTCAAGAGTGGCACAGCTAGACCCTAAGGTAGAAATCTGAGACATTGAAGCCAGGATGGAACCCTCAATCCGACTATTTACATTCTAAATGTATAATGTTTGGGCCATAAAGCAACACGGCAGGCTCAAGCTGACTATATCTACGACTTTCGATCTAGCTGCCTCTGCCGACTGCTCATCACATTGTGTTTTGATCAGAAGACATGAGCCGAGTCTCAATCAGCGACACTGTTTTTTTTTCCTGATCTTCGACCATGCATATGGTTCTGACAGGGCACCGGTAATTGGTCTAATTTGACATAGTTGTTTCTGAAGCGGGTATTCCAGCTCCGAATCGGGCATCGAAATTTTCGTGCAAAGAGCTCAAAAAATGAGTTCCATGGGGGTCATCCAAACCCATTAAAAAATAATGGGTTAGTATGGGTAAAATATGGGTTTAGTACGGGTTCAGTACGGGTTTGGAAAAACCGGGGTTTTACGTAAAACCTGATGTTTTCCAGCTAAAATAATGGGTTGCTACGGGTAAATAATGGGTTGAGTACGGGTTGAGTACGGGTTTCGAATCAACCCTTTTTTTTTTGGATCAAAATCTCAAAAAATCGTATATTTCTGAATCATTTCGAATCCGGATTTCGAATTTCTGAATCTTTCGAATCTGCATTTGGAATTTCTGAATTATTTCAGTCAATGACACCCAAAGAACTCAGCCAATCTTCTTTGGCATGACATGCTGCCATTCGACAGGAATGTTCAACTTCTTGTTGCGTCGCAAATAATTATACACGCTTGGTAAATTTACCTTGCGCCAGACTAATGGATCAGCGACCTGTAAGTTCCCAAAAGTTTCGAGTGCATCGGGCAGAACTGCTGGTAGCTCAGGCTGGCCTAGCCGCGTTTTCTTCATCAGCTCCATCAAGTCGCAGACTTCTCTGGCAAAAGGCACAGGGTAGATCCTGAGCGCCAGGATGGGTTGACTTGGGAAACAGTCATCAGCTATAGTAATCAAAAGTAATCAGAATCACTCAGCGTTGGAATCATTGTAGATGAAATTCAGAATCAATCAAGGTGCATTATACTTGAAAACAACTCGTCAACCCATATATAGTACCACAACATCATATTATATATATTTTATTGGTGTATTTTTCACAACAAAACCGTAACCACAATTGGAAATCAAAGATTCTCAGTGGATCGTAGGGAAGGGGTACCCTTGTACCTCTTACGCCCTTTGGAGTCCACGTAATGTTCAACTGGTTTGTTTTTGGCCTTGCCCTTCTGTTTCCATCCCTGAAGAACACCCTTGTCGATACGCTTGATTGCAGGGCTATTGCTATAGGCATAGTGCCTTTTCGGTGTAGGAGCTTTGTAATGCCCCATCCACCACCGGACGCATTGGACCTTACGACAGGGGATGGGACACCTCAAATGAAACCAAAGTATAAACCGATCATTTGAGATTGTAAGTGCAATTGCTGAATCTTGCAAGGCTTTGGTTTGTCAAAATGGGGCCCTGGCAGCTGTTGGCCCTCCACATTCAAATATGTTTTGGACGGTCTCCCTGAATGCTGGGTAATACTCCGTCAGTGCTCCCGCCGGCTGTTCCAGGCTCCACACGCCTCCCAAGCACGTGGCCAGGTAGATCAGGAGGCAGCTCCTGAAACGGGATGGGCGTGTATATATCATTCACATGTTCCTATCATGATAAGGTGTGACCAGTTTGCATGCTCAACCAGCAAAAATAGTAAATTTGAATTGAACAGCTGCAAAACAGAAGGCTGTCCTCTCTAGAAGCATATTTCCAAGAGAAACCGATTCGTATGGTTCCCAGCCAATTGCGGCACATGCTGACCGGGCACTGGTACCAACATTCATTTTGCAGAAGGAACTGCACTTCAATCCCAGGTGACAGCCAAAGTCGCCCTCCACCGTTCGAAGCATGAAAAGTGTAGCTAACCTTGGCTTTACGACTTTCATGGGGGGACCCGTTTGACAACAGTATACCAACTGCTCAGAAATATTGTTTCACAGCATATATATATATATATCTTGTGACATCATATCCAACCAAGAAACGCAAACCCTGATGGGTGTGCTAAGTTCATGAAATTTGATCGACGGTGATGGGGCTTGTCATTGTCAAGAAGGTCAAACCTGATTGATCTATATTGCGCAGCTGCCATCACAGCCGACAGGTGCCCAGTACCTGCAAAGTACTCCAGCCATTCGAACTCCTGGCAAAGGCCGGCAGAAGGTTGGTGGCATCCTAGATGTTGATACTTAAGTGGTTTGAATTGACATGAAACATATACTTAACATCTATTTGCATATAAAAAAAAATTGTACATCGCACTATGACGTTCTGAATCATCTAAAATTTAAGTGTACCATGCGCCCCAACGCTGAGACTGCCTGCTGACAGTCATAGGACCAAAGCAGCAATAAGACTATCATCACAAACTCCTGCGGGCTGGCGTTTGGGCACCAACTTAGGGTATATTAAAAGAAATACTTGAGGTTTGATGCAAATTCCAAATGAGCTCAAAACAAATTCATCATGTTGGTGTTTGGTGGCAGGTCACTTGGGTGAACTGACAATCACTAAGACTCCTTCGGAACGCGAAGGCGGAACAAACGCCAAACCAGTGCATCCAAGTTGGGCATTGCTACACACTGTTCAGGTAAAACGCAGAAGTCCAGTGAAGAACACATGCTGACCACATCCGACCACATGATAACACTTGATGGATGCATTGAGTCAAATCTAATTCAGTGTATATATATGGCATGGTACACCTGTTCCCTCCACTACGACCGAAATGGCTGCAGACCAAAGTTCAACATGCTATACGCATCATCGGTTTCTTAAAGACAATAAAAGATTTGTCATCAGGATCGACCCTGCTCTCAAAACATGCCCAGGCATACATTTTTTCTTGAGGGTCTCCACCCTGACCTGCCACAGGCTGTTCCGCCTATGAACTTTTCGCCAATGGCCTGGCCTTAGGACCGGTGCAAGTGGAAGCTGGCAAGCGGTGTGCCAGGGTGATGGAGATCAGAAATGATTGACTTTTGATATTTCCAATTTATCATTGCCATAAAATTATATTCTTTAATTCCTTTTATACGTGAGAGGGTTCGAGCTGTGCATCTACAATTTTTTTACATAAGGGGATTGTCCCTGAAACCCTTGAAATCCAAGTTTTTTTTTCCTGCAGCTGATCGCAAAATCCTCAATCTAACGCGGCTGTTAAACCAACCAGTTCTGCCAAGAGTGAGGCTGGCTGTCAACTGTGGTCACCAAGAATCATCTTATGGGGATACTACTTGTGGTTAAAACAGCTCACCTTGATGGTTTCGAGATGTTTTCAGCATAAATGAAACGGAGAACAGCCAGCCTTCAACATCTAAGTCAGGTCAATGCTATGCCCTGGGTAATTTCAACTTTTCATACTACGCCATGTGATCCTTCCCCAACCGTCAAAGATGCGAGATGAGAACCAAAAGGTCAAAAACAGCTGATTTACAAATATTAGAAATTAATGAATTAGGGGTTGTTTGTTTGACATAGGGGTTCACTGGAAGTGCCGCCTGCCGTGTGCTGAACATGCACATGTTGTATTTATGTTTTCCCATTTTGGCAAGATGATTTCACCTTGCAAACCCAACACACTGTGCGAACACACTGCCTACGCCGCACATGTAGCCGCTGGACTATATGGCAAAGATTTGCCAAATCATTTCAGATTTAGCTCAAACTTGTTGAGTGCAAAAATATTCACAGCATCAATGGTGAGTTGCTTCATCTCATCCTTGGTTTCGATCACGGTCTGGTCTTCCGTGACCAATGCATCAGGGTTCGTTTCATCCAGCTCTGCCGCCTTCTTGTCGACAAAGCGGGCCTTGGGGAGCAGTGGGAAATAAGAAGTGTTAAGGGAAATGAACAGTTTACAGAATATAATTTGGTAGGAGCTGCTCAAACTTGCACACCTCCATACACATCCCCACTAGCAGCTAGCACATTCAAATACATTCAACATTTGCCAGGTTGAAAAATTGAACATATATAGTATTGTATATGCAGTTGTACGGTGAATGATTGGACACCCCAGAATTCAAAAACCAAGGTGCTAGTATCTCAGCACCTTTCATTGCGGCTGCCATTTGGAACTTGGGGGGGCACTTGAAGTCAGAACGGCACAGGGGTCGGAAGTATGCAAAATCCTTTCGCTCCTTCCTCATGTGCAACCCAACTGCACCCCTGGTCCAATAGACATTCATTCTGCAAGCCTTGAAGTCCTCTAGCCTTCCCCGCATCAACAACTGAGCAGCGTCATCCTCCATATTCTTGAACCCCGCCATGAAAGACATGATTTGTACCACCCTCTTTTGCTTTCTGACCGGTAGGTCGTCTAGGCTGGGAATGTCTGCGGGTGCTGCCTCAGTGTGGGTGCTTGCTTCTCTTCCTCTTTTGCTTTTGCTAGTCTTGACAGGCTTTGGTTTGTCCATGGGCGTGGCTTTGTCCCTCCTAATCTTCTCCATCTTCTTCTGCTGGGCTGTCTTGCCACTCTTGTTCTTGCTCTTGCGAGATGCTGGTGTTTCTGTTTCATCCGTTGTGACTGGCTTTGCTGTCATCTCTTCATCCTGTGGGGTGCATGTCTTCTTCTTCTTCTTCTTACCATTTCACCTTGTCTTCTTCCTTTGTATGTTCTCCAATGCTTGCATCTGCTGCTTGTGTGGTGGATGCTTTGCGGCTCTTGTTCGTCTTTGCTTTCTTATGGTCGGGCTGACCTAGCTCTGCAGTTGTACATTGGCTGTCCCACCAAGCTAGGCTGTCCCATGCCCACCCCTCTTCATCCCAATCATCATCACCCCACCCCTGAGCCCAGGCTCCATCAGTGCCCCACGCTGCCCAATCCTCCTCCTTGTGTTTGCCCTTGGGCGTCCTCTTTCGTTTCTCTGGTGGTGCTGATGGTTCTGCTTCTGTACCCTCAGGGTCTTGTTTGACTTGGTTTCCCTTACCTTGGCCACCCCGTCCTCGACCTCGACCTTTCCCTTTGCCTCTGCCTCTTCCCTTCGGTGCCTTTTCCTCTCCAGTATCATCGGTTGCCTTCGTTTTGGCTTTCATCTGGAGTTGATCAAGCCTTGTCGTCTTGGCAGGGGCAGGCGGAGCCTGGCAAGTGAACACTCAACCCAGAAACATAGGTGACACGACAGGACAAGTTTCAAAGCATTCCGCTAAGAAAAACGTTTACCACACATGAACAATATTTATGATATTTCACCCAAATGAATTTTAACATCAAACCATTTTTTTTGAGGCATGTGCCATGGATAGTGCAATTGAACCGCCATTGGCCGGGTCATGTCATACAAATTCAAGTATATATGTTGTGCCGGCCTCTGCATCACTCTCTGTGAATTCCTCCTTGCCCTTCTCATTCTTTACCTTGCCCTTGGGGTTTTCTTTCAGATACTTCTTCTGGGGTGTCGCGACTTTGTCTGGTACATGTCCTTTGTTTTGGTAACGCTCCCGCTTGGTCACTGCCGAGTGTCCCGGTGAAATCTCTATGTTCTGGGGCTGCTGTGGTGGGTTCATGTTCATCACATCGATGGGCTGTGTCTCAAGGCTATCCGTTCCGACAACCGGTGTTGTCATAGTCTCAGGCTTTCCCGCGACCGGGTCCCAACACAAAAGAATATCATACAGAATGAAAAGTATAATGAACAGTACACACCATACACGCTCAGAGCCGCTGTAACTTTCACATTTTAGATATCTTGTTCTTTCGTACAAATTGCAGCGTTTCTCTCTCTATATATATAATCTCATGGCCTGGTGCAGCCGAACCAACCGAAGAACTCGAAGAACCCGAAGACACACTTGCTTTCAATTCTCGAAGCCTCAGTGCTATATGGGCGATGGTTATATCGATCGATATATAAATCTTAAATTTTATACATATAACCAATCAATAACAGGCATCTCTTGGTTAAGTTATGTAAAATACAATATACATAGTGCGTTGTAATGCATGAATGGCAAATTGGTTTCAAATATTTCCCAAATTCCAAGACGAACAGAAAAATGATTAAACAAATAATACCTGAATGCAGGCTGAAAACTTGGCCAGCTTGTTCATGATTTCTTCTCTTTTCTTTTGCAAGACTGCTGCCTTACCTTAAAGCAGAGACTGGACAACCCCAACACTTTTCAAACTGAAAGGAATAGAATCATGTTTGCTAAAATCGATAAACATCGCTATATACTTTTTGCGGGCAAAGATACACTCACTACCAGTATCATCTTTACTTGTAGCAGTAGTATTCACTGGCTCCACCTGGGGTTGTTTGGCTTCTGATGCCAAAGCTGGGGTGCTCTCTTCGGGTTTGCCTGCACTGTCCTTTGGGCCTGTAGCATCATGCACCTCGGGGGTTGACTTCTCACATGGTTTCATCTCTGTGTCTTGTCTTGCTTTATCCTCTGGACTTCCATCTGCCGAAAGCATCGTTTCTTTGGGGTTCGATGTAACCTCTCCCCCCTCTACGATGCTGGAATCCCCATTCCCCTTTGGAGCTTCCGGTTCAGAAGGTTTGGCCACATGACCCGCAGATGATGCATCAGACTCCTCACTACTGTCATCTGAACCCTTCACTCCCCCGGCTTCTTCGTCCTCTGCTTCTGAAGTTGTGTCCTGCATGCGACTGGGTGTTTGGACTGGGAGGATTCACATGTGACGGGTGGAGAAATTATATGTTTCCTTTTGAAGGGGTTGCATGCAAAAAAACTATAAACATAAAATTCCAAACCATAACATCATGAAGAAAAGGAATTGTAAAGAAATCCATTATACGTACAGTTTATTTTGATAAGCTCATTCTGAAAAGTATGTTGGGGAGTAATACTATAGCCATGGTGCATGTCCTCAGACGCATTGCAAGCGTTGCGAGCAGCTCTGCGATCAGCTCTGCGTTCTGCAATCTTCCTGTTGACTTCCTCCACCACGTCCTCCAGGCGGCCACCAAAAACATAAGGCAGTCAGGTATAAAAATATATTATATAGTCATACACACCCATGTGCACATGTATATAGGTGTTTGAATGTGAACCGTGCCAAACAGTTTTGGGGTATGCCATATTATGGCCATGTATGGCCTACACATGTGCCACAGGGGAAAGCTATATTGTGCGCATGCACGTGTGAAAACACATGATCAAAACAGTTCTCATACAAGATAGCTTGTGATGAGCGCATGGTTTAGGATGAAATGCTGCGAGCCCCAAACCCGAACCTTGAGAGAAGGATCCAGCTCCAAGCAAACCTCTTGAAAAGCCTGTACCTTAGATTTGGATATGGCCTCCCCACATCTAAGCGGGCTTTGGAATGATGAAACCCTTTCAACCGCTATATACAGTAATACATATAATTAGAGGAAATTGATAACATAAAGGTGCATTTTTGGCTCAAGCCATTTTGGCTCAAGCCATTTTGGCTCAAGCCATTTTGGCTCAGGCCATTCTCGCTCAGGGGCTCAAGCCAACCCCTCCCCTGCCCCCTTCACCCACAACCCCCTGCGGTGACCCCCCCCC
>Ga0126342_10008227_pt1 | contig 18670 bp, 13 predicted proteins | sample Cyp1metagenome_FD_92528 | JGI IMG/M metagenome (GOLD analysis project Ga0126342, IMG submission 92528) | Coral microbial communities from Lord Howe Island, Old Settlement Bay, Australia - Cyphastrea 1 metagenome | ecosystem: Host-associated > Invertebrates > Cnidaria > Coral ...
ATGATCCCTCTGTGGATGGTCCTGTACCAGGGAAAAGGCGAGTGATTTTAGTGCCATGTCATGCTGTGAACAAACTCGATGACCCAGTTGCCAAGAGCAAAAATCCTATATATATATATATAGCAATGTTTCGAATAATGGATTGCCATACAAACAATTGGAATATGTTAGAATAATGGGCCATAATCAAGTTGCCAAAAATCTTTGAAGGTACATTCAATATATATAGTTTGAATGACATGCCGCATGCCTATAAATGTTCATCCAATTCAATTGCAAACAGTTGCAGCCTGGTAGACAATGCTTAGCTTCTGCTTCACCGTGCCACACACCCGATCCACTTTGAAGGCAGGGTCGAATTCCACCCTAATCCTCGGTCAGAAGAAACATAAAGAAACCCAACGGGGTCATCCATACAGAAACGAGGCGAAACACTGGTGAAAACAAGTTTTGGTGGATGTGATCCGTTTGTTTGAAGCGCCAGTGGGAAATTACTTCGGCTATTTTAGAGCACCGACCCAAACTGCCACGACAAGGCACTCAATATCCTCGTGGGGTCGCAGGAAGACAGTATCCACATTGACATAGAATGGCCTAAATCTGCGGGGCATCTCTGTCCATCCCTGTGACAAAAACAGCGACCTTGGAATCCATGATTTTGCTGCGACCTCCCATGGGTTCCGTCACGAGTCGGAAACCCAACGCCCTGCAAGAAGACCCCCCATGACCCGGGAAACATGATAAAAACTCGTAAGTGCTTATACGGTGCCATTGAAAAACGATTTTAAAAAATAATTAAATAGAAATTACTTTCTTCGAGGGATCTATAGTTCTGACATAGTTTCTGACGTACCATCTGGAAGCCATTTTTCTGGCATATACTCTGACATTCTTTCTGGCATCTATTCTGACATACCTTCTGGCATATATTCTGACATTCTTGCTGGCATTCTATCTCAATTTTTTCTCACATTCTTTCTGGCATTCTATCTGGTATATCTTCAGCAGTTCTTTGTGGTTGAGGTCCGGCGGGGAAAACTCTGATCTGGACCTCGCGGTTGAGGTCCGGCGGGAACACTTTGATCCGGAGCTTGCGGTGGAGGTCCAGCGGGGAACACTTTGATCCAGACGTTGCTGTAGCGGTCCGGTGGGGAACACTGCGATCTAGCAGGAGCAGGCGGAGGAGGAGGATGCAGAGGAGGAGGCGGCGGCAGCGGCGGCGGCCGCCCAGCTGACATAAAATCTAACAACCCTCACCTGAATAATAACTGATAAAACCCAGGGTTTTGGTGGAGTTTGCATCACATTCACCCAGGAAATTGGTCCAACTTTCCGAGATGCGGTTGCACCTTGATGAAGAAACGAACCTGCACGTGCAGCATGGATTGTCAGCTTAAATTCATGCGGCGGCCGCTTAGCTTCTTTTTTAATGTCTGTTTATGTCTGTTTATGTCTGTTTGGTGGTTTCAACCTATCCCAGAAACATGGAGAAAAAACCGTCGAATTCCTGGGATGGATTTGCTCAAATTTTTGACACCGCCAATTAGATCCAACCTGCCCAAAAGCCATCAAGGCCGCCACACCAGTTGCGGTCCAATTTTTTCTCCGCGATGCGTGAAACATTGTTGCTGAGCCCACAGCCCAGCTCGTTTTTCCTTCGTGGCCAAAATATTGGCTGGCCACCCCGAGACTTCAACATCCGCACCAGGCTGAAGCCCTTCCCGCCCAATGAACTCGTGGCTCTGTCTCTCTACAAGAAGGTATTTGCTGGAAAATCCCGGAAAATAGTTTAAAAAAACTGTTGGTAACAAAAATTGATCCAAAGTGATTCAACTTGGAATTACTTGGTGTGGAATTTGAAGCACGCGAACAGGCTCACAGGCTCACAAGATCACTGTGCGTCCGCTGTGCCCCACGGGCATCTCGGCCGCTACAGGCTCTACAGCATCTTCATCCAAATCATCCAAGCCTTCATCTAAGTCATCCAAATCATCCACAACTTCATCATCTGGAAAGTCTTCCCGCATTTCTGCCACTTCTTCCTCTGAGATCTCTTCCTCGAAATCCTTCCAGGGCCCACGTGCTGGACCTCCCTTGCCCAAGGGGTTGGTGTGAGGCGACCACGGTCCGTGGTTCAACGGAAAGCCTCACGAGGTGAAACGTGGGGTGTAGACAGCTGGCTTTTCAGGGGTGACTACATAAGTGTGTGCCTGGGCTTTCTGAGATTTTCTGGGCCATGTTATGCCTATGTGCAAACACAGGAATCGACTTCATGATTCGCAACCTTCGCTCACATACCTTCTCATAACTGAACGTCCCAATCCAATTGCCGAGAGGGAGATTAGCGTATAATCCGTAGATTGGTGGGTTCTTCATGACCAGCTTAGATTCGCTTGACCTTAAATCTCATGGTCGGTGGAAAATTGTGAAAGAAACCATCTAATCCGCATTGGAATGCCAAGGTTTCAACCGCCGATCTTCTTTTAAACCAATCCATTTAATTGAGCCATTTCTAGAATTTAAAGAACAGACAATAAACCAACCAAAGCCTCTCACTATGTGATGCCCCATACTTAGCTAAGTTGGTTTATAAGTAGGTTGGCTACAATGTTTCTGGTAAACCTCTCATGCTTTGATCTGCTTGTGTCCATGGCAAGGGGGGCCAAGCAGCTTGGGCAGCGAGGGCAGCGAAGGCATGCCTTTGCTCTTCCTTCTTTCCTTTCTCTTTGCAGGCTTTTTTGTGGGATGCTTCGTTTTTGTCTCATGACAAGAGACAAAAGTGGGAGACCTGAGGGAGGCCGGACAAACAAGAGTGAAGGGAGACAAAAAGCAGGAAAAACAAAGCAGCAAGGGCAGCGAAGGCAGTTATCATGTAGGGAGACAAGCAATCACACAAGGAGTTTTTTTGATACAAGGCAACAAGCGTAGGGAAAGCAGTGATCATGGAAGGAGACACGAGTGGGAGGCAGGGCGGCGAAGGAAGCGACTATGCAGGTAAACAAGGCTAGAGAGAGAAAGCTGGGATTTTGCGTGGCAGGCGTGGCATTTGGTGATAGCCGTGGTGCTTTTGTGCGGGCAGGCGTGGCATTTGCTTACATTGACGTGCCTTTTCTGTAGCAGGTGCGGCAATTGGTGATAGTCATGGTGTTTTTGCGTGGCAAGTGTGGACATACAACTCCTTCACACACAACTTTGTCACACACACACAATATTGAATTGTCACACACAACTCTCTCATACACAACTCTTTCACACGCAACTCCTTCACACACAACTCTTTCACACAATCTGTCTTCCACCATCTCCTTTATATTTCTTGCCTTTCCCATCCCATTTTCACACCTGTTTTGTGCTTATTCGAAGAAGTTAACATGTGGGGTTATCAGGTCCTTGCATTTTTAAGCCATCAACCTCCATGCATGAGAGATTTGCCAACAAGCCATGTTTGATGACATCGGAGGAGAGTGAAAGTGTTGACCCATCACTACAATGGTCGATCCCCATTATTCCCCTTACAACCTAGTGCCCATTATAAAACCATTTTAAAAACCTATTAAACCTATTATCATCTAGTATCACTGTCCCCTTCATATGTTTAAACTTTTTTTACAACCCTATTGTTGTCCCCAACTGTTGATGACCCCATTCTCAGTTTCAGCATCCAGCCGGGTGGCCGTTAGGCAGCCGCAGTTTGGGCGTCCACAGGCCGTTCCGCGGCCGAGGCTTCCGCTCCCAATGCAGGTGCTCGGCCAAGCCCGTGCGCTCCAAGATGGCGTCGAATCTGCAGCCGGAGAAGGCCGGAGGCTACCCTCTGGTGATGTCAAAATAGCTATTGAAAATGGCCATTGAAATAGTGGATTTACCCATGAAAAATGGTGGTTTTCCATAGTTATGTTAATTTACCAGAGGCTATGTTTGGGTGTCCAACATTTGGGCATCATTCTTCTCCCTTCCCCAGTTCGTAACACCCCTTGAAATCATGGTGGATGTAGGGAGATGAAATCATAGACTTGCCATAGAATGAGGGTTTAATATGGTTTAATTATTTAACTCATGTGAATGGGGGACGGGACGCCCCAAAAATCCATCCCGAGGCTATGCCGTGGGCTCCTTGCACCCATAGAAGGTCCCAACCAGGCCTGTCCCGCACCTTCTCGCGGGACCCTAAGCGGCGCTCCGCAAATCTCAGGGCACGGTGCAGTTTCCTCAGCTGGGCCACGGATTTTCTCTGAAAATTTGGTGGGGGTTCAAGTTGATTCAAGCAGCCCCTACATGAATATCATGGTGATGGAGAATTTCTCCGAAGAACAGAACAGGTAGAGCAACAAAATGATGATTCCGGTAGTACTTTGGCAAAATTCCCTGCCACGTACAAGAAACAAGTTCCAAATGGCACGACCAAGGCCTTGGCAACATGATAAAATCTTAGAGATGCCGAGACCAAAAGAAACACGGGCGGATTTTCCACCATCCCATCTGCTATCAAGCAGCCAGCCCAATGCAAGGAGTTCTGGCCGTTCTCCTACAATCTCACGGGTCTTTTCTGTACCTCACCAACGGTTGGGCGAATGGCGCGGGGAATGCGAAGTTGCCGTCCCTCATTCTCAACAGCTCAACATGGAAGCCCCCCCAACGTGGCCACAAGTTTTCCCATATCCCACAGAAATCCGGGTGCCATCCCAGAAGTACAGCATCGTGCTGAAGTAAAACCGCAGTTTTAATGGTATACCCCTCTCATTTTGTCAAGCACCCCAAATCTTAAGTTGCTTATATCTCCCATGATATTCCCATGTTTGTTGCTTGATGCCCCACAAGATAATTAAGCCCAAGTGTTATGGTGTTTCTTATCATCTAAGAATATTCCAACCCCAGAGCTACCCAGGTAGCCATGGGACCGAAGAGATTCTCAATGGCCTCAAAGGCCAACTCAAACTTCCGGGATTTTCGCCTCTGCCCCAGTGGAAGATCCACTAAATCGGCAGGGCATATTTGGGAACCCCCAACAAGTAGGTGAAGGCGACAGGATGCGACAGGCTATTCTAATGGGGCACAATGGCTTACCATCCCAGAGCCACTCAGCCGCTATCCGATGCTATCCGTTGCTGGTGGCGGCGTGACAGTATGAAAATGTGCGAGGCCAGATACAAAGATCTACAATTCTGAGGGAAACCCCCGAAACTGATTGAGGGACACAGACCAAATCAGTTGGAGCAGCTGGAATCCTTTCATCTTCCCAGTAGCACCAAGTCGAAGCATGGCAAAATCATGGCATCACTTCTTGAACAGTGGCTGCTAAACCTGGGTGATCGTCCCCCACAGACTGTTCGTATAATCCTTAAACTAATCATCAACCAACCATCATTCATCAGTTATATATATATATATCACTTATATCATATCCCCATATATCCCCCATATTTTGATATTGTTGCTGGTTAAAAGCCCTATTAAGTGACTATCACCAACCAAACGGGGTCAACAGCCACTGCCCACTTGAGAACGAGGAACTGGTTTTCTTCCAGCAGCAGATAGGGCGCTTTCCGGACCGCAGCTTGTGCCCCCTCCCTGCCCAGCAGGGCTCTTAAGGTGCCGAGGCGGCCCAGGAAGTTCTCTCCTCGGGGGCTAAGGGAGATTTTAAGTTTAGGTTTTTCTTGTGGCAGGGAAATGGAAAGAAAAATCTCGAATTATCTCCTCGACCTTCAAGAAGAAATCACACAAGTCGGTGATTTTTTGATGCTAAGAAAGTCATTTGTTCATGTACAACGGTACCAGTTGTAGCATTTTCGGCAAGATGCCATACCACTTCAGCAACAGAGGTTCCCGAGCAATGGCTCGATGCGCTTCGTCCAGGTTCCCAAAAATGGCGATCAACACCTGGGACGCTGACGGCAAGACCCTTTGGGGAGCGCTCCAAAGGAAAGGACCTTGATCTCCACACCCATCTGGAGAGTTAGAAAATAGAAGAGTTATAATCTATCCTGTATAGTCATCCTAGATATGATCATCTATAATTAATCATCTACAATCATCTACAAACATCCACAATCACCCATCTGGATAAACTATTTCATCATTCACCCACCTCAAAAGTTCAGCCAGTGTGGGATACTTACCCGTACGAACCATCACTTACAGTGCCCTGGCGATGTGAGGTCGTTGTAATGATCATCAGGGTAGTTCCGCAAAATAAGTAATATTCAGAACATATTTAACGTGTAACTGACTTCACTTTTTATTTTTCAGGAGGTACCCCACCTGTTTAAATAGTGGTAAATCCTGTAGTTTGGGGGTTCCAACTATCAGTAATAGTTTCATTTCATTTATCACTAGTTTAGTGGTCAAAACATAGTTTACCATAGTTTACCAATAATTCTCTCTCTCTCTCTCTCTCTCCATCGCCATCTCAGTTTACCAATGATTGGGGGCTCCAATTAACTTATCTTGATTTAATGTAATTGAGTTCGCCAGTTGTTGGGAGGTAACATACCCAATATTCAAAAAGCATCAAAAAGCACTATGTATTTAGGGGGGTCCAACTAAATATCAATTCATCGCCAGTTTGGGAGGGGAGGTTCTTAGGGGAAAACCATCTATTAGATGATGGATTCTCATGGATTTTCCATGGCTTGCTGGAAGGTATGTCACGGTATGTCCCATTTTAACTGGCTTGTTGAGAAGGATTCCCTGCCCATGGACTGTGAATGACTGTGACATTCCCCATTCATTATATTCTTGCTATAGTTGGTATAATATAGATAATATAGTCCCCTCTACCCTCTGGCAAACTAACATAACTAATCATAACTATGGAAAATCACCATTCTTAATGGCTAAATCCACTGTAAATGGCCACTTTCAATAGCAAACTGTTGACATAACCAGGGGGTAACAAATATTCGTAATTGTCCGCAGTAATAAGCCACCCACATCACCCACCATTTCAGCCCTACACCTTCCCATCCTCCGCTGCCAGGTCTCTGGGTAGCCGCCCGGCACGGCCGAGACGTAGGGCGACCGCGCCACCCGCTGCATGGCCTGTTTGGCCACGTCGAGGGCTGCCTGGCGGTTGCCCATCACCGCCGTCATGTCACCCATGGCCTGGGACGGGGTGCCACGGGGCACGGGGGGAAGGGGGAAAGCAGCGGAAAGCACCTGAAATCATGGATTTTTGCTGCGATGTTGTTGGATTTCCCCGGATGCCTGCGGATTTTTGGACGAGTTGGGATTCAAATTCTTGGGATGTTCGCGGAAACTGGTCCCAACATCTCCCAACTGTCTATCATCCCCAAAAATGGTGGTGGCCTACGGTGGCCTCCTTTTCTTGCGCTCAGTTGAAGGAGCCCACCACGACCGTTACGACCGTTGCTGCGCCTTGTAGAAGTCGCCAATGGGGACGTTCGTCAGCTGCGGGTACTTGGTGATAACCTCCTGGAGCCTCTGCTTGGATCCTCAGCCGGTGATCTCTGCAATTATTTGGATCATGTATATACATATATGAAAATATATAGTTATATATAATTATATATGTGTGTGTATGTGTGTGTGATACGATATGAATTAATATTATACTTTATTATACTATAGGCTATAGGTTAATTTTATCAAATGTTAAGCTTCCGAGTTTTACCGTTTCAGAATTTGGCAAGCTGATCTTCAAAATTGCCACCTTTTTTACCTGAGAAAACATAGAAAACCCTGAGAACCCTATACTTGCCACAGAGAAAACTGTCAGCTGGGCAACCAAGGACATTGATCAACGCCGGCAGGGACTCGCGCATGTTCTTGGCATTCTTGGTCAATAGGAAGGGGCATTCGAAGACGGCTTCTTTCGCCTCCTGGCCGTTGTGCTTCACTATGGCACCTTCACATCCTACATTTCGATTGCTTGTAATGCATGGATGGGATGGATGATGAGCAAATCCCAATAGTTGACCATGTTGACCTTTACATTCCTTTCAAAAATGACTCCATCCCCTGGATTCAAACTTCAGCCACAAAAATCACAGGGGTCTGACAGTCTGACAGCACCTCTTCACCCAGATAGATCTCCAGGTAATGCAACGCATTCCTTGCAGTACGCCGAGGCCAACGCAGGATCGAGGGCTCGTCCTCGATGAGTTGATTCACCAGCTCGGGGCTTTGAAAGACATCGACGATGTCCTCCCAGCGCTGAATGAGAATGTGCTCCTGGCCATGGCCAACCCCAGATCCGGGAAAATTCGGAAAACACCTTTCAGAGCATGCTACGAACCTAGGGTTTCCTCATGTTTCCTCCTAATCTTCCAATTTTTCCAAGGGTGTCCTCCCAATGATTTCCCCTCCTCAGTGGTGACCTCTGGAAAGGTTCGCTGGAAAATGTCCAGTGCAAAGTCTGCCTCCTTGGGCACCGGACGTTGGTAACCTCGTTGGGCGCCATAGGAAGCCATGGAGGGGATGGGATCTCGTGGCTTCGTCATGGCCGCGCCATGGCTTTCAGTGAAAAAAAACATGGAGATTTTAGCCGCATTTTTTTACTGGCTGGTGGTGTTTAACCATCTTGAAAAATATGAGTTCGTCAATGGGAAGGATGACATCCCATATATTATGGAAAATAATCCAAATGTTTGAAACCACCAACCAGTTTACATCAAGTTGGATGAGATTTCAACATCCAAATGCAGGATTTAAGTATCAAACCTCTGATACTTTATTTGAAACAAGCCGTGGATTCCATGAATGTTTGCATATGTTTGCACATCTGATTTGCCCAAATATTTTTGATGTTCCATAGCTGTGTCAAATTTCCAGAGTGCAGTAGAGGGCCTGGCAAATGGAACATGACCATTCTTCTTATTATTATCATCATCATTATCATTATTATTACTATTATTATGTGTATATATATATTATATATATAAATACTCAATATGATTCCCATCATTTCCAATTCCATTCTCCTGGTGCTGTTCCAAGGTTTGGAACAGGTCATCGCCCGTTAATGGCTCCCGCCGAGATACCTGTCTCAGGATCCCGCAATCGATTGGTGCGTTGCCGGATGGCCAGAGGTGCGGGTGCCGGCCTCACATGGAGGAGTCAACTGGAACCACCAAGTGCTGGGTAGCTACAAACATCTATAAACATCTATAAACTATATGGAAGAAACACGAAGAATCTATAAACTATATGAAGAATCTATAAACCATATGACTATATGGAAGAAACATTAGCCCTCCAAATATGAATTAATGGATCCTTGATGTTCCTTGACTTCTCTTTCCATTCTGAACGCCAGGCGAAAAGCAAAGCCCGGACCAGGCCTCTTGACACCTGCTGGCAGCATCATGTTCCAACCATAGCTGGAGAGCAGCAGAGCAAGGACTGCAAGGACCACCCAAATCCTGCTGTTTCTTTGGAAACTCGTTGGGCTCCAAGGAGGTGACACTCCCAACATCTCCCAACAATCATGGGCCCCCGTAACTTCAAGGTTCTCACATGTTCCCACTGGGCTTCCCCTCACATTACATCCCCATGCATTATCTGAGTGTATGTTATTATATTTTTTTTTAAAAAAAAAACGTATACTATACTTGGGCCATTCTTCAGAAAGCCCCTCACTCAGCAACCAAGTGAACCCAGTGAACCAAGTGAAGCTGTGCCGGGCTCCTGGTGCCGGTGCCATCGGACCTTAGTGGCTTCATCTAAGCCATCCTTGGATCAAAACCACCAACGGACCATGGATTCGAAGCACACTTTAGACATCATCTTGAGCCACAGGGCGTGCGGTGGTCACAAACATGAAATGATACAGTCCATTTATGTTTCTTGAGATATCTTTATTCACTTTCTTGCAGCACTGATTGATTGATTCATTCACTCATTCATATATTTACTTATTCATCTATTTGTTTTGGTCTATCTACAACTCGTTACATACACTATACACAGAGAGAAAGAGAGAGAATATCGGGTCATCAATATACACAGTCCCAACGGTTGAATGACTCAAGATGCAGGGAATGTAGCAACTCTCGCTCTCTCAGGTGTTTGGTTTGCATCTTTTCGCACGTTTCCACTACTTGGAGGCATCCAAACTCATATTAACACATATCATATGCTTGAATCCAAACAGCTTCACGGGTTCATTCACCATTTCGCTAGCGGGGAAGACCCAAATCCCCGAGCACCTCCAAGGGCGAGATGTTCTTCAAGACCTCAAGAGGCATTTCAGGTATGGATCAATGGCCCATGCCGAAGAAGTGTGGTAAAAACCGAAAACTGTGACTGGGATTAACCACTAAAATCACCCCAGTCGTAGGGCTGTCGTAGGGCTCATGGAATATCAGAAGATGTTCCAGAGGATTCAATGGAAAAAACCATTGGTTTTCTTACCTCCAGTCCGTAGCTCACAGGCGGTTCTGAAAGATCCCAGCGGGGGAAGGCCCTCCTGAAGACACAGCTGTCGCCAGATCCATTCCAATTTATCGAGTTTTCCAATAAATCATAGGGCCTATAAGATGGGCCCCCTCCAACCTTGATGGTTACATTCGGTTACAATATGTTTCTGTGACCTGCTGCCAAAGAGCCAAGGGCTCGGACAAGGGATGCAACGGGCAATGTCTTTCCCACAGGTAACCTCAGAGCTCTAGGATGACCTCTCCAATGATTTTCTGCTTCTGTTTGGGCTGGGTTTTTTTTGCATCTTTTTTGGCACGTACTCTCAATGCCAGCCTCCCCAGAACATCAGCCGCGGGACGGAAGGACACACTGGTGGCCGAAAGCTGCAAGATGGGAAGCACCTCTGGCCGTGTGGATTCCAGCGTGGATGTGGGATGATGTTGGTACTTCGAAGAAATTTTAAAAAATCAGCTGAATCAAATGAACATGTTGAAGATGTTGAACATATGGAACAGGATCTTGGCAATTCACCTGGGCGTGTTCCTAACTTTGAAAGTATCATAAGAATAACATGAACCGCGATCCAATAAGCAGCCACTCAACCAAGGCACGAAGTTGCCACTCAACTCAGCTTTGAAGATGGTCTTGCCCTTGCGATCGTCTCCACAAAGCCTCAAACGTCACCGTCGCGCCGTCGCTGCACATGGTTTGAAGTGATTCTTTTATCCTCCATTTCAATCCATGTCCCTTCGAGATTGCGATGAAATATGATGAAATATGATGAAATATGATGAAATAATATCACAATCAGTCAGTTTATCCATTTATATCATGTTATATCCATTTCTTGGGTGATATTGGGTGGCTTGGCTGATCTCCACGGTCTTCCCTTTTTATTACGGGACTTCATGCCACTGAGAAATCTCAGCCGAGCAGCTCATTGCAGGTCAAGGTATCGACCAGGGACCCTGGTCTCGGGCTGGAAGCGTTGAAAATGAAGCGGAAGGCGCACTTTCCGTCCAACAGCCTCGGACTCTGAGGCTGTTGCCGGTGAAGGGGGGGCGGACGGGAAAACAAAACGATGGTTTTATAAGGGAAAACATGGAGAAAAAAATCTATAAACATCTATATGCAACATCAGCTCCAAAAATGGTTGGAGAAGTGCTCGGTGATGTCCTTTACCACTGGGGCTGAGCATGGGCTGAATGGGCTGAGCCATGCTAACAAGATCAGTTGTTAAGTTGTTGAGGCACTCGTACTGGTGTGGCCTGGGGCTATCGACCCTATGAAACTCATAAGCCCTCGATGTTGGATATGCCAACCTCATGGGATCCTCACAGAGTTGGGCACGCTAGAAACCGCAACCTTTAGAAACTTCAGAACTTTAGAACTGGATGGATGGAATCCAATGATTCAGATGTGGCCAACTTGCTATTCTCCAAGCTTTTGGGCTGTGCAGCCCTGTGCAGCCAACATTTTCGGCGCCATGGCGCCATATCATCGCAAGGGTGGGTGAAACAGTTCCGACAACTCATCCGGCTTGCCAGGGAATCCTCCGAGTCCCTCCGTTCCAAGGCATCCCGGACGTTCCCATTGGCTTTGCCTGCGATTTCTGATGGCGTCGAAGAAATCCGGGGGATTCTCCCAAATCCTCATCCAAAAAATCGGGCCCACAGCTGACATCTTGGCAGACAGCTTTCGTTCCGAACTGGCGCTGGACTTGACATCCTGGGCATCCGAGGGAGCCATGGCGGCCTGCTTTTTCTGCCATGCCTTCGGAGAACTTGGAATGCAAATCAGTCATGGCTGGATCCAAACCATTGAGAAAATCGAACATCCCCTGCAAATCCAGGTCTCTTTCTGAACAGCTGGTCCTTTTCGTTTGCGTTTCCGCTAGAACGTGGCACTGAACTCCAACTCCAGGGCGCTGCTAACGATGGAAGGCGCTCGTTCCGCTTGTTGCGGCTTCGTTCTCCGCCGCCGCGGTGGCCGTCTATTCCGCTGGATTCGTTGCCAAGGGCGTGAAGAGATCCTCCAAACCATCGTCTAAGCCATCGTCAGATGGTTCGTCAAATGCTTTCTGAGGGGATTGGGTGACAGCTGCCTTCAAGGCGCTGGAATCCTCCGACACGGCTGTACCATGAACTGAGTCGCTGCCTGGCGCCCCATGATTTCCCACGCAACCTCCGGCAGAACCAGTGAAGGGCGCAGGGAACGCAAATCATCAAGGGAACACCAACCACAAGGCCCGGAATCACTTCAATGGCACGCAAGTTGGCAACGGGTACAGAGACACACTGCGCTTCATTTTCCTGAATTTGACATGGGCAATGGGACATAGCTTCGCTTGGCACTCTGGACTGTCCTTCCCAGGCGCCTCCAAGAGTTTCCTTGGCCCCCCTGGCCCATGCATCCACTGCCTGGGAGGCCATCATCCCACTTGGGCGAAACTTCAAATGCCGAAGATATCTAGAAAGACAAGTGGAAAATCAACACGCCTTATAATGATGTTTTTTTTATAGCACAATGTCCAACTTCATTTCTTGGATTTGTTTAAGACTTAGCAAAAAAAAATGTATATAGATTCCGTAATAATAGTGAACTATGGGAAACGAAATCCAAAAATAGAACATCACCGCCAATTTCAGTGAGTCTTCGAGCCCAGTCACATAGCGACCCGCGGTGCTCCCGCTGCTCGCAGTGCTCGCGGTCCGGCAGGGAACGCTTCTCACACCCCAGTTGCCATTGCTGGAAGCTATGGCAAATGGGCTGGGAAAAGGGCTCAGGCAGCTGGTCTTTTGGGGAAATCGGTGGCTCAATGGGAAATGAGCTGGGAAGAGCTATGCTAAAATATGCTATGCTAAAATGAATGGGAAACTCTGCTGGGGAATAAACCCGCGAAGCACGCGCCAATTTGAGGTAATTTGAGTTATAGGCAGTTTCAGTGGAAGGTTGCACTGGAATATATTGGAATCGAACTCGCTGCCTGCAGGTGTTTTCCATGCATATTTTGCATCATTTGGTTACACTACCATAGTGTTCATGATTGAATTCTCGCATTCAACTGACAGAGCATGGCTCGGGATTGTCACGTATCCAAGAATGCATTTGGCTCATTGTCTCTGCCCTGCAGTCTCAGATTTTGAAGTATGTGTCACATGCCAATGCTCTTTAAGTTTCTTTAAGTTCATTGCCCAACACCTCCAAGAGTGTCAGAGATGTTTTGAGCCAAGCCTACCACTTGCAGTCATCAAGCCTTTCCAAGCGGCAAAAACACTGCTCTGATATGAACTTTTGATATAAATCGAAAGCTCCTCGCACGTTGACGGCTGGTCCATGTATTCTCCTGGGTACTTCCCCACTTTAAATATTGAAAAAAATGTTCTTATTGATGTTTGTTGCATTTTATCCATATGTTCAGGTCTTGTCCTTGTGGCCAAGACCTGGGGAACTGTCCATGGCCCAGGGGCAGGGTGTCCGGAACCACCGAAAAGACCGGGACATCACCTGCAACGTCACGGCCCACAGCGTTTTCGAAGGTGTTGGGGTGGGTACCCTCTGGTAAATTAAAAAATAACTATGGAAGAATGGCTACTTATAGATGAATTGCCTCTTCAAATTAAAATGATGGTTTTCCGCTATGTTGAATTACCAGGAGGTACCCTGGTAAGCCTCTCAGACAAAGTTGAGTAAATTAAATCATTTTATGTTTCTAGTGGCACGGATCGTGATCTTTTGTATCTAGATGGCCTGCGCTTCAGCATTCTGCAGCTGGCGCAGAATGCTAAGAACCGATGAGGCCAACCAAGCTTATCATCCCATAGGTAAAATCCATCCAATATCATCCATTCACATCCATCTGTTTGTGATAACACAGAAGTAAAAGTGGATTGCGGGCAAAACCCCTTCATTTATCCAATACCATCCGGAAAAAAAACAAGTAGAAACTTGGGTTGTTTCACTGCGATCTTACGCCCTTATGGCACTGAGAGGACATCATGCAACCAAGATGACCTATTCAACATGATCTTTTGCAAAGTAAATAAGTTTGGGTCAAAATTCGGCCATTCTGCAGCCTCCTACCACGGCCTTTCTCGTGCAATTTTGGCCAAACTGGTAACATCCAGGTTTTGTTGGTTTTGCTGTGGAACTATCATCCAGCATTCTCCATCCAATCTCTCCAACCCATGCCACAGCTTTAAAAAAACCGTCACCTTCCTCCAGTTTTCGCTCCTTTCTTTTGGCCTCCGTGGACCTTTGGTAACAGGAACGGCAGGCCCTTCAGTTCACCAGTTTGTGAAAGATGATAGGCTTTCCATGGCTTTCCCAGACATGAATCAAGGATATCAAGTCGTGTTCAGCACTGATTCTGACACCCTCTGACTGCGCTCCCCAAGTCAAAGGTCTAGTGTCCAAGGTCCCGATTGACCATATGATGTCGCTGCAGTTGAATGTGATGAGACATTTTTAGTGGGGCGCCCAAGCACAAAGATCTTGGAATGCTTCCAGGACAGATGTCAAAGACTAGCGAGTTGGGGAGCTTACCAGTGGTTCCTAGATGTTCCTAGCCACTTGGCTAGGTGCATTCCAGCACCAGCATCTCAGCATCCCCAAGTTCTCCAAGAAACTCCAGAGTCCAGACCAGCTTCCGGGGCTGTCGTCCACGATTTTCGATGACAAATTCCTTGCTGTGCGTCTGGGTGGTGTACTGCGTTCCGAAGTCGATCACCTCTAACCTCCCGTGCACATCAGTAGACATAGCATGGACCGGGGAAAGAACATGGACAAAAACATGGGAACAAACAGGGAAGAATAGGGGGAAAAACATTAAAGTGATCATCAATCAAAACAATCAAAGGCCAAAATCGAAGTCACGTTGTTTTTTGCAAGTCTCTATCAAAGTCGGTGGCGAATTTTCGCCAAATACATCCAAATACACTCACTCGAGTTACTGCAGTTGCTTCACAGAGGAATTCCATCAGGAAAGCAGGAAACCCATTCCCCCTTCCCCTGCCATCCCCGGACATCGCCAGGGTACGATTCACGACACATCACGGGAGTTCCAATGCCCTTGGCCCTCACGGTGACCGCTACATCGTTACTCTCGTGCACGATGACCTGAGACCCCGGAAAACGGCGGTGTCATGGCACCAATGTGTGGAATGGGCAACCCCCTATGTGTGTAACCCAAAGTGAATGGGTCCAATATTTAAGCAATGGATCCAATACTTAAGCTTGGTTTCTGAAGCAAGTTTTTCTCATGAAGATCCATATCAAGATTGTAGATATTTAACAAAGCAGTCAGAAGTCAGAATTGGTAGTTGTTCTGAGGGTCCACACTAGGCCAAGAAAAAATTACCATGACATCATGACTCTGGTATTTCCATCTTCCTTCTGCTAGCTTTGCCGCTAATGGTAGGGCCTGGGGTATCCCCAGTTACAGTTGGGAACATCTAATATATAAATAGCATGCCATATGCCATGGATCCCAAAATTTAACTACCCCTTGGATATTACAAACCATAACCCAAAAAGATCCAAAAATGATGTGTTATTCTTTGAATGTAATTACCACACGGTGACTGATAAATTGCAATTAACCGTGGCATCCCCCATAAACACCCACAATCGGGTCGTTTGGCAAAATCCTGGGTTCACATTCTAGTAACTCCGGAAAAGATGCCGAAAAAAAAACATATTTACTGACTTACCTCATTATTACTGCACAAATTTTACACACACACACAGATATATATATATATATCATATATATATATCTATCAATAATCCATCCAAAAATGAGGGTTAACACAGGTTGACACTGGGAATTTCATGGCCCGAAACCCGAAAGCCAACAAAAAGAACGAGCGAAGACCGGGCAACGTGCACCGTATCTGTCATCTTTGCGACCTCATCGATGGTCAGCGTCATGTTCCTCGGGAAACGTGTATGGAAATCATGGAGGTAAACATATCATCCAGCTACCATCCTGGTGGCACACTGGTGTTAGGCATCTATATTTTTGGGGGGGTTACTATGGGCATAAATTTGTAAAATTCCATGGGGAATCCCCAAACTAAATGGTTTTCTATGGAACTTTTATAGATGGGAAAATCATCGAACTACCAGGGGATTAGTCATTTCAGAGGTTTGCATCGAACTAGATGGGGGGTTGGTCATTTGTTGCAGTTTGCGAACTGGACACTATGGCACGTTGAGTTCCTTGATTAACCAAAAATCGTGTTTTAACCATAGTTGTGTGAAATGACGGGACGGTAAGCATGAAGTTCTCACAAGTGACAGTCTTTGATGGGTAACTGTCAATCCATATGAACAAGGGTCACTGAATTGGTAAACCAATTTGTTTGGGTGTTGTATAAGTATCGCGGCATCCATTGTGCCTTCCAAACCGCAGCCAGCTCGCACAACATTGGAACTTCTCCACAGCAGCATTGCAGCTGCTAAGCAGCCGAGGAACAAGGTGGAGGACCCATGCGGTGGGAGTTCCATAGCTTTGGGCGACAAAGTCCAGAGGCTGTTCTTGCTCTTCATGATGCACCGGATCTCACGGTGGGTCAAGGGATATCATAGGGTCATAGGGATATAGCAAACAAACTGGGAAATCAAGCATACTTTGGAGTTCCAACAGGTTGGTTTCAATGAGTTCAATGGTTTGGAGCAAAAAACGTGGGGATATACGGATATATCATGCGGATTCAAAAAAAATCAGTTCCAAGTCTCAACCATACAAAAAATGAAAAAGCTCTCAACCATAGACGTGGGGAACAAACAATATGGATTCCTTTCTCGGGGAAGGGTATTGATGTGGGATCCCAAAGTCATATTCAATCAATCATGATAATCATGGAACCATAGAAAGGAGGGATTTGTCGCGGTACTAGCATTTGGGTATGGGATGGATTTATCGTGTTATAACTTATTTCGTGGGAAGTGCGTCCATGCGGGACTCTCTGCCATAAGCCATACCCACATGTCAACCACACAAGCGATCAAAGGAACCTATCATGATTCATCCCATGCAAGGACTCGCAAACCACGATTTTTCTCGGCTTATTGTTGAGCGACTCAATTCAATTTCCCCATCGCACCCCATCATTGTGAGTAGGAGTTCCATGATTTTCAATCATGGAATTATATGAATATCCGTCCCAAATATATTGGATGGTATAACCCCACATACGCCCAAAAAAAAACATAGCGTCAATTCTCAATTCTATAGAGTCACAACCCCTATTGCCATCGTTTTCATGGCTGAAACCCCCACATTTAAAAAAAAAAACGGGTGGTTAACTCATTTGGAGACTTCCTTTGCCATCGCAGATTTCTCCCAAGGGGCAGAGGCTGGGATCACACTGTTGTTGCTGACCAGAACCGATCGCGTGATGGCTTCCAGGCAATGAGCGTTTCCCCAGTCCACCAAATTCGGCTCGACCGTGACAATGGGCCCAATGGTGTTGGCGATCAAAATCAAATTTCCTGGGAAACCCTGGCTTTTACCATGCCATACCATGCCAAAAATCGATAAAGGTGGGCTTTACTATCAAAAATGGACCGGAAAGCTGTATATTTTCCCTTGACCATCTGGATCATCTTGGGGGATGGACGGGCGAATTTGGGCCAACCATTTCCTCCGAAACAAACTGGCGGGATGCCAAAAACAATTTAGATAATTTAGAAGGGCTTTGGACTTCAGAAAACTACCAAGTTTGTTCTTGCCCAAAATTGCCGTCTACATGAGCATCGGCTGCTTCTGAACCCTACCAACCAAAGATTGTGGCTCTTTTTGGGAACTTTTTTTGGGTGAAACCCTTGGGGATGTTCCATACCCTCTGTAAATCAATGGTGGCTGGAAAATCCCCTAACTTCCCTATTGAGTTCGGGGATTTTCCAGCCAGCCACGTTTGATTCCCAAAGGGTGAACATATATCCCAAGCATATTCCAAGATGCTGGCGGAATTCTGCCCCAGGATGCGCAGTGTAATGGGAATCTGCAGCGTGCCAATCACTTGCGATGTCAGAGTGAACGTCAAAACCTCGTGAGCCAAGCTGAGTGAGGCTGAGTGTGAAATGTGAGTAACGTGGTAAACCCAATAATAAGAATGATGATCATAATAAAATAATAATATAATAGCAATAATAATAAAATAGCAATATTAAAATTACTTTACTTCGTGTGATCCCCACCATGACATTTATACATTTTGTTACTGGCAAATCTTCTGGCATTCTATCTGACATATTTTCTGGCATTCGATCTGGCATTCTATCTGGCATA
>Ga0126342_10008228_pt1 | contig 18670 bp, 9 predicted proteins | sample Cyp1metagenome_FD_92528 | JGI IMG/M metagenome (GOLD analysis project Ga0126342, IMG submission 92528) | Coral microbial communities from Lord Howe Island, Old Settlement Bay, Australia - Cyphastrea 1 metagenome | ecosystem: Host-associated > Invertebrates > Cnidaria > Coral ...
CCATTAATAGGGGCTAGTCATCCAATGGTTCATAGGGATTTATAATAACCATTATAAGGATCCTTATTATGGATGGGATGACCATCAACCATATAGTGAGTATTGACCATGGCTCATATAGCTGTGTGGCTATTTCAGGAAGCGATTGATTGGAGGTACCGATTCCATATATGTTTGGCCTATTTTTCAGGCCTATGTAAGGGAGTGTCCCCACAGAATATGGCCTTATATGGTACAGTACCTCCAGTTTAGGATCCTGAAATTCCCATTGAATATAGGTGTGTGGCTTTTGTTTTGCGGGATGGGATGATATAATTCGCTCAATTGAGCCACGTGTTTTTTTCCAGATGATGGAATTTAGATTTGTGTATTGCAGTTTAGCAAGGAAAAAAACACGTGGCTCAATTCTCTTGAATTTGTCAAATTTCTTTGCAGCGTGTCAGATCCAGGTCCCAGCGATCGCCAAAAAACCCACACTCATACCACTGAAACAGTATGTAAACCAATCAACGGGTTTCTGAAATGCTGTTCCTACTGGAAACGACCGTTTCGAAGTTCCATGTTGCATTTGTATGCATTTGTTAGGGGGGGTCCTTCCTGCAGGAAAAGATCGAACAAGACTTCCTGAGTTTCACCGAGGACTCTGCGCTAAAAAATGCTGAAGGGTTGGGATGTGCCAAACACCAAGGAGTGTTGCAGGTGAGTTTCCACAGAAAATCTATGGCAATATTTTTTTCGGACAGTCATGAAAAAACAAGGGATTCTGGGCTTCCGACTTAAGAAAGGCACATTTTTATAAGCTAAGTGCTGGAAGCTATGCATGTGAAAATTCTGTGATGCATGGATTGCACCTTCAGAATTTGTGATCTCTAGCTGTTCGCTGCTCAATTTGTACCACTATCCATCTCTCCATACAACCCATTTGATCCTTTGATGCTGAAAAAAACCCAATGTTTATTGGGGGGAGACCTTTTTTGCGGTTGGTGAAAATCCATGACTTTTTTGTGTCCCAAATTTTGGTGAACCCTTGGCTCAACAAAGCCAGCAAGATCTTGACATTCCAACAACGTCATTTTAAATCCCATCAAAATCTAATGTCTACTTGGTGGCTCCTTCCACTTAGCAAATTATATTGGTTATACGGTAGGGTTAATCCACTTGTAACTAGGGCTATAAGTTATAAGCTACTTACCAAGTGGGATGAGCCACCAGTTCTCACCGAGAAATTCCCAAAAAAAGCCAGGACTGGGTGAGGACAATCTTTGCTCAGTTGCTTCAGGCTCCTGGCGGGTGGCCTTTCCACACCGGGTTTAGCCAAAATTGGGTTTACTTATACAATGTGGTGCCCCAGTTCGTTAGCGTTCAGTTGGTGCAATTAACTTCAATAACTATGGTTTTTGGTAGATATGTCGAACTAGTTAATGGGGTTTACAAACCAATAAACATAACGTTTGGGGGCCCCACATTGTAGACCAATTGATATTAACGGGCCCGTTGATGCCACGAGTTTTTTCCCAATGGATGGGTAAATCATCTCCAAGTGGATTGTTGTTCCGTTAAAAAACAGATTTTGAAGAGATTTGAAGGGGATTGTCATGGGGAAAATCACATTTTTTCATGGGAAAACGATGGAAAATGGTGATTTAGATGGAAAATCAACACCATTTTATAGCGAAAATCCACTATTTCGACTGGGCCATTTTCAATAGCAAACTGTTACTTTACCAGAGGGTATTCCACCTTTGATGACACATGATGACCCGAGAATGTCTCGATCATGTCCTTTTTTTTCTCGCAACGTTGCGACGCGACCAATGCGACGACGCGACGCAAGGCCGTCCAATATTTGCATAGCAAAAATGTGATCCACCGAGACTTGAAGTGTGGATCCTCAGCGTCGACTGGCGGGAGAGTTTTCCCATGTGGCTTCCCGGATTCCCACCAAAAAAAGTTTGATAGTTTGTACTGGGTCATAAAGCATGAGTTTGTTATATAATCAATCTAGCTACAGTATTCCAGTACTATTCTAGTATACTGATATAATCTTATACAATGGATACTGAGTAGCATAGACCATAAAACATGATAAACCTAGAGTTATAAACCAATTATGTATCTTGGGAGCCCCCTAGGAAAAGTGTGACTCTAATCCTCAACATCTTTGGTGCTCGGCAAATCCACCTTTCTGGGTTTGCTATCCTACTTGGAGGATCGTTCCACGAATCGCAACTGCTGAAAACACGGCTAGGTAGTTATAAGCCAGCTGTATCTGGGATAACCCCACTCCAAGTACTGTCCAAGGTGTGTTCATTTTTCTTAGACCAACTGTTTTTGTGCTGAAACTCTATTTCAAGCAAAGGAACTGGGAAATATTATCAAAAATAGAACATCTTCTTGCCTGGCTACAACATGATTCACATGTAAAAAACACATCAAAAGCCTCTGGTTGTAACGTGGCACTTGAAGTTCCCCGACTCCAATGGAGGGTTTTTCAAGTCGGAAGATTCCAATGATCACAGGGACATCAGTGGGATTTTCAGGACCCTAAAATGGAGGTACATTAGTACCATATTTTTGACCATATTTTCTGGTGATATTCCCTGAAATTTAGCCCTAAAACATGGCGGCCTTCAGAAAAATTACCGGAAAATACGGAATCGGGAGGTACCTGCAAAATTTTCGCAACGCTTCCTGAAACACATGGCCCTTTTATAGGAAATGTCGAAACGCCCAGGTCGCAGAATGTCTTCCTCTCCCAGGAAGGTCACGTACGCCTCGGGGACTTTGGTCTTTGCAGGTCGAGTGGTCGCTGAATGGGGATCAAGGGAGAATCATGTAGACATCATCCCAAAATACGAATAAGAAGAATTAGGATACTCTATACATACATATACATATATAATATTAATATTAATATATATAATATACATATATATATACATACTAATATACATATATATATATATTAATATATAATATACATATTAATATATATACATATTAATATATATACATATACATATATATATATATATATCATTGCCCAGTTACCTGGGTTTGCTGCGTGAATGATGTGATTTTCTCATTCCACTTTTGGAGGGGTCCTTAAGCAATTCCATGTCATAGGTCCCTGTCATCAGATGACATGGCGGGTCGCTGGGAAAATAAGAATGCAGATTTGAATGAAAAATCATCAAACTAAATGGGGAACATTATGAACCAGTCATATGAGGAAACTAGTTACTAATATAGATATTTACATATAACATATTAGTATATAGTAACTAATCTAAGTTTCCATATGAGGAAACTATAGTTACTAATTTAGATTAGTATATATGAACCAGTTATTAGTAAATTGAACTGGAAATTTGTGATTCTTACCCTCTGGTTATGACTAACATAGCCATGGGAAATGGCCCTTTTATAGATGGTTTACCGAACTTAAAAATGATGGATCTTTCCATGGCAAACTGTTAGTCATAACCAGATGGTAGATGGGTACATTCAAATGGAAATCATAAATTTCCAGTTCATCACCTAAGTGGAGATTTAAATGGAAATTGATGCTAATGACCCACTTATCAAATGATCGAATGAACCATTGCCAAGTTTGATGTCACCCGAGATACCCGAGTTTTTTACCCCACTTACTAACTCGCCTACGGGAGTGAGATGATCCTAGAATTGTAGACCAGGTGGGTTATAAACCAGTTATAGATGTCAGGTTAGTGACAGAGTAGTTTTTTTATCTCACTTGTCAGTTTTTTGAGCAGGCTTCGTTTACGTTGTTCTACTTGGGAGTGCGGTTGCATGAAAATAAGTGGATATAACCAAGCACTAAGGCCTTGATAGAAAACTGAGCAGATATGCTATTGCTATGTTTGGATGGGGGTGCGTTTGGTGCGGAAAGGGAGGATGCAACAACGAGATGAAAAGATCTGAAACTCCTGAGCAACGTCAGCGCTACTGTCCCAGACTCTGGAAGCACAATCAAGAATGACAGCAGTGGATCTAGGCTTAACCATGGCGAATTCATTCCCATTAGTTGTTTAAATCAAGGGCCCCAGAACTATGTTTAGAACTTTATATGTTGGTTAATTAGTATAGAACTATATAGAACTGATATTAAACTATATTTATCTCAGTAGTTCCAGTACCCACACAACTTGAGAGGAACTGCACCCCCAGGTACTGGAGACTACTTCAGCTGAAGCTTAGGAGCCAATTCCATAACCTGACTTAGAACATAGTTTATGGTAGATATACATATAATGTGAAAACCCTTAGGGCCTTAGGAGTCAGAATCTTATCCAACCATACAGGACGGGGCCCCGGTTCCATAGCGTTCAGTTGCTTATACATGGCTGAAATCTTTGGTTTATGGTAGATATAACGAACTAGTTAATGGGAGTTATAATGGTTTATAAACCAACAAACATAACTGGGTGGCCCCATCCTGTAGATATATTTACCGAGTACTGTAGAGTAAATCTCTTTGCGAGGCACGCGCCGAGACGCTTGGGCAATTCCACTCTGACACATGCAGGCAGTCCTGGGGCAATGTAGGCCGTTGCTTGAAATAGGGTATATCCCCGCAATTATAGCCATGAAACATGGGGAAAATCACGGGAAAATCGTGCTTCACTATGAAATTTTGGGGTAGCCTATTTTCAGTGAAACCCATTCCATGGTGGGTGTTCCACATCTGTGATGTTTGTACTGGTATGAGGACAAGCTATTGATTCGGGTATGACCTCAGAACCATCTCACCATAAATGAAGGTTTGCATGGAATACCATCCCCGAAATTGCCTTCAATCTGGTTATTCTATTGATTCTGAATTGTTTATCTGTTGATGATCGAATGATGCGTGTATACTGTATACCCATGTATCGTGGGGTTGGTTGAGCACCACATGGGTACAATTTGAGAGTTATGTGGATGGTTGAATGATCTTGATCGTACATATATGGATATTATGGGATGTATTATTTGGGGATTATATGTGGATTATATCTGGTAAATGGATTATATATGGCAAATGGATTATTTGTAGGGACGCAGATCCATTCGCCAGCTGGTCTTCACCAAAAGGAAACAGCCACATGAAAGGAGATGATATTTGCATATATGGGACTCTCTGAAAATAGGCTATACCCAAATCTGATGGTTTCTCCTCATTTTCTCAGAAAACATGAGGTTATTTTCCTGGCTGCGAAATGAACTGTAGTAGTCCAAACAACAAAACAACATAGGGTTGTTACTTACATTCCACAAGGGAAAGCCATTCTGGCAACGTGGCCAGAACCACCACTATTCTAGTAGGGAGCTTGCTCTAGAAACTGTAAGTTTTGCAGATCCCAAGCTATGTTCTTGACATAAGGATGTAAGCGAAAATTATGGTTGAATATGATTCGATGCTAAAAATCTCGCAGCTGAAGTTTATTTGTTCATTTCGATTTATGTATTTGACAGCCTTGCTTGGAAGATGGGCATAATCTCTGGAAACCATCGTAAGAGCCTATCAAAATCTGGTTGGTGGTGACTGGAACATTTTTTATTTCCCATAATATGTGGGATACTCCTTCCTATTGACTTTCATATTTTTCAAGATGGTTAAAACCACCAACCAGATATATCATGATTATATATACCATTTAATTATAAGCACAATTTATAGGGATTATATCCCAACCTATGGGTGTAACCATGATCCATGGCGAACTGTTAGTCATAACCAGAGGGTAAAGAGTGTTTCAACCGGCTGATTTTCCCATGGTTTGGAATCTGATTCTGCTGAATTTTTCCTATGGACATCCGAGCATTTTTTCATACCATTTTCCCGGGGTTCATCCCAGGTTTTCCCTATCTCAATTTACGGAAGGGTTAGCAAAGATTACCCTCCGATTTTTTTCGAAGGCGGCTATGTCAATGGAGGTTTTTTTTCGCTGGGAACACTACTGAACAGAACGATCTTCAACGGTGGATTGTCCATGTCCAGCCATGTTTGATTACCGGAGGGTAACTCATTGTTGGTAAGTCATTTTTGCATTGCGGGACTGCGTGCTTTTACCATGTGTTACGACTTTGGATCGTTAGATCTGGGTAAGAATCAGATAAATTTGTATAAATATAAGCATTAATACTTCAAAGTATAATTAATATCAATATAGTTATAATCAGTACTGTAATACAATATGTGATTGATACAATCATGAATATGTGAGTTTCTTAAATTGGCGTATCCACAAGTCACCCAAAGTAATTGGTAAATACCAGACAATCTACTTTATAAACTTGATAATGATGATTGTGTTTACCAATTAATCTAATTGTATAATTAAGTAACCCTAGGTCATCAATACAATCATCTAACTTTGGGTAAGACTTTATTGTATTATATTATATGAAATGTTAATTAATAACATAAGTAATTGGTAATTTACCGAATTAATGACAACTTAGATTACATTAATGATAACATTAGTAAGCATTTGATGACATTAACCAGTAATTTCATGGTTTTATTACAATTAATTTGCTAGTCGAATCATCAATCATCAATCATAATTTAACTTTATAACTAAATAAGATTAATTAAGTAACCCTAAGTCATCAATCAGTTTTTTCTAGCTTTATGTCAGACGCGCCGCTAGGCACTGATTGCTACATGGCACCTGAGATGCTTTCCTCTTCGAGGCGATCCGTTGAGTAAAGGGCAGTGCAGGGCTATGCTATGCAAACGTTGCTGTTGAGATGGCTAAATAACTATAGGAAACTATAGAACTATGATGGTTAGTAAGGGGAGTGATGGCTAAATAACTAAATAACTATAGAACTACATAACTATAGAACTATTGTGGCGAAATAACTATAGCACTGTAGGTTGGTTTATCATAAACAATAGTTTTATAATGTTTTATAGTTGTCATTTATCACTATAAAAACTATCAAACTATTATGCTTGGGATTCGGGGAATGATCCCAAAGTGGCCTTTCACTCACTAACTATTCAGGTTAGAGATTTAAAACATACCCAGAATTAGAGGTTGGTTTACAATCCAACTTACAGTACATGTTTCAAGTTATATCACTTATATGTTTCAAGTTATATCTTGCCTAGTTACTTGGTGGTTCATCCCGCAAATGGGTTAGTTCAGCCCACGTGGATACATGGACATTGCCCCTACAAAAATCCCATAGAAACAACCAGGGTGAACTAGCCCACTTACGATTCGTGAAATGAACCACCAAGTAGGGGTTTACAATCCAACTTAGAACTGAGGGGCCCCGAATTGTGGATAACTGGATAAGCAAGACAATTATCTAAGTTTAATCTAGACTTAAGCAAGAAACAAATTGATTTACCCTCCGGTAAACTAACATAACTATTGAAAATGGCCCAGTCGAAATAGTGGATTTACCTATTAAAAATGGTGGATCTTTCCAGTTCGTTTTTCGTACGTTTACCAGGCCGGGTAGAGGCAACTTGTGATTATTCAACAGGTACCAGAGGGGATGCAGCTGGGGAATGGGTAGAAAACCATGGTAAGAAATCACCCTCAGTTGGGATATCATCATATGCCCACTGTGGAACTGCACCCCAGGTAAAACCAACATAAAAACTAAAAAGATTGGGATACTCAACCAGCCATATGAAATAATGGATAGGTCAGTTGGTTAGAAACCCGCAATTTTTTTTTGCCCGATTTTCTTGTTGAAAGTGTGTGAGGATACGACTATCCTCTGGTAAACTAACGTTAACTATGGAAAATCACTATTTTTAATAGGTAAATCCACTATTTCGACTGGGCCATTTTCAATAGCAAACTGTTAGTTTACCAGGCCGGGTGTTGACTATCCACCTTTCCACCTTTTTTTGACACAGGAGGCTACCTTTGAAAAGGGGGAAGCATTGGATTTATGGCGATAAAACCCGTAGTGAAAATCAATGATCCCAGAATTTTGCGGAAATCTTCTCCCATAAATTTTCATAAATCCTCATATTTCCCATTTTTGGAGAAAATAGTTCACAATTTCTTTTCCTGGGGCTTCTATCTGTACACATTGATTCAGGCAACGCAATGGGCCCCGTCAGAATCAATTCTGGGATAAAATGCGATTTTTCTCCAAAAAATCGCTGCACCCTGGTCGCGCTGAGCTTCCTCAAGAGCTGAAATCAATCAGATTCATATAGGAAAGAAGAGTGTCGTCTAGATAAACCATCGAAATATGGGGATGTAAGTGCATATGACTAATAAATGATGGTTGATTAATGATTATACGGATTATATCACCCAATTATAATCTGGATAAACCTCACTGGAATGATGAGAACTGGATTCGGGCAATCATCCTCAAATGGCCGTATGATCTAAACTGCTTTCAGCTTGTTGAATTATTGTGAGTCGGCCAGATGTCTTGTAGGGTCTTTGGGCCAACAATGCCAAAGATATAGATAGCCATAGATAGCCATAGGAGTTCATAGCTGCGGTACCTAAGCTGTTGAAAATGGCCCATTCGAAATAGTGAGTTTTCCCATGAAAAATGGTGGATCTTCCCAGTTCGTTATGGTTGGTGGTTTCAAACATGACTTTTATTTTCCATTTCATATATGGGATGTCATTCAACTAACACTATGATATCCTGGTTGGTGGTTTGGAACATGAATTTTAGTTTCCCCAACCAGATTGGGGATGATGATCCAATCTGACGAACTCCATCATTTTTCGGGGTGGGTATACCACCAATTAGACTACAATGTGGTGCCCCAGTTTGTTAGTTAAGTTGGTTTTTAACTTCAATTTCACTATGGTTTATGGTAGATATATCTATACTTTCATGGGGGTTATAAACCAATTTATAACGTTTGGGGGCCCCACATGGTAATTAACATCAACTAACACTATGGGATCACTTGATGAATTCAGCAGATGAGTTCAGCTTGGCTTCAGCTTGGCTTCGCCCGCGAAACCCCGGCAGTGGAGGTATGGCAAGCCCGCTGATATGTGGTCTTTGGGCTGCATCCTCTACGAGTTGGGTGACCCAAGTGCTGGCTATGACACAGAAAAGAGGTAAACGAACTAACATCGCCGTGGAAAGATCCACCATTTTTCATGGGTAAATCATGGGAAAACCATGGGAGAATTGTGATTTATATGGAAAGATCCAACTATCTGCTTGGTGGTTTGGAACATGAATTTTATTTTCCATAATATATGGGATAATCCTTCCCATTGACGAACTCATATTTTTCAGAGGGGTAGGTATACCACCAACCAGCTATGAATGGCAATTTTCAATAGCTATGTAACAAATCACCAGAGGGTACCTCAGGTTGGTAAAACTCACCAAAATCTGTGGGAATTTTTCGCCACAAAAAGGGATGACCAATAGCGGCTACCCGCCTTTGGTAATGACACCTGGCGGGCTGCTGGGAAAATCCTCTGTGAAAAAACATGTCCAAAAAGCGATGCCGAAATCTATTACCAGAGGCTACACTTTTAGTATGCCGAAATCTATTCCAGGATTTCATGTCCGTTCTCTTTTTGGCTTTGCAAAAAACACTTTCATCAAAGAGGTCAAGGGTTAGTTTAAGCATGTTTCAGCCACTATTGTTTTGTTCCAATTCTTTTAAGACACACATGGTTTGTGACTTCGGATGGAACATGTTTCAGCCACCATGGGGATCAAAGCGAAACAAAGCACGTAGCTTAGCCGTGGTTGGTTCATGGTATACCCGTGGAAGATATATTTAGATGTTGGTAGAATTAGCGAAGTCCTTGGTCAGCGAGTTTTGAGTTTCACGACCTAAATTCCCCTTCGGAAATTTCACATGGCTACCTCGTGTAGATGACTTACCGATTAAAAATGGTGAATTTAACTATGTTAAATTACCAGAGGGTAAGGATGTAGCAAGGGATCTACTGAATCTACCATGACATACCAGACTTACCAATCACTTGTTTCTGAGCAACATCGATGTACCCCAATCAGGTAGCAGCCCCAATTTTTTAGTGTTGTGTTTTTGGGCTTAACAAGCTCTATATCAGTCTATCAACCCCTACATGAGGGGCCCCATACTTTGCTAAGTTGCTTTGTAAGTAGATTAACTAGCTGGTGGTTTGGAACATTTTTTTTCATAATATATGGGAATTTCATCATCCCAACTGACAAAGTCATATTTTTCAGAGGGGCATATACGTATACCACCACTAACCAGCCAGCTTATACTTGATAAACCAACTTTGTGGTCGTTATAGTTCATGGGGTCTATAAACCAACATAAAATAACTTGAAGGCCCCACATTGGGGCCGGGGCTAAAAAATAGGCATCAAATCATTACCTCTTTTTGGTTCCGAAGTACAGGATCCATCTATGGATTTGTTGGGAGAACATCGGAAAAAGCCATAAACAACCTCCATTTATGCTCATTTTCACAGGGAAAGGCATGATGAACCAGTGGATTAGAGATTACCCACTTTTCAGACAAACCGTCCTTTCCATGAAAAAGATCCTGGATATCATGGTGACTGGCTCAAGCCGTTATGGACCAATCCGTTCCCATGACCACGGTGCAACAGACCATGACCGCCATGACCACCGACGTGATCGGGGAGGGCCTCAAGGGAAATCGCTGTTTTCTTTGAGCCCCTCCCCGGTCATGCCATGCTGGATCACCCCCGTGAGTTTTCGCACCGTGACTGGCTCAGTGGTTGGTTGTTTCAAATGGAGTGCTTGGAAGTACGGTTTCAGTTATAAGTGGATATACTGGTTGGTGGTTTCAAACATGTTTTATTTTTCATAATATATGGGATAATCCTTCCCATTGATGAACTCATATCGTTCAAGATGGTTAAAACCACCAACCAGATATATCATGATTATATATACCATTTAAAAGCATAAGTTATAGGGATTATATCCCAACCTATGGGTGTAACCATGATCCATGGTACTCATTTGTGACCTCAAATGTACCCCCCAAGTAGATTAATCGGATGTGGAGTGACTGAGGACATGGGGACAACCCGGAGTTACGATCCGTGAACCTCCAGGACAAGATCATGGGATCCTCGAGTTTCCTCCAGTGAGTGGTGAGTTACCCTCTGGTGAACTAACATAGCAATGGAAAATCACCATTTTTCATCGGAAAATCCACTATTTCTATGGCCATTTTCAATAGCTATGTTACTTCACCAGAGGGTACAACTGCCAAAAAACCTTTTGTGGCCTGACGATTTTCTGGACTCAACAAGAATCCGAGCAGGTAAAGCCATTGCATGTGACTGTTGTCTCCGGCCTCGTCTTTTCGTCTCTGTTTTGTTGAAATAGCCGCACCGATCATCGCTTGCGATTCCCATGGAAGTTCAGTCACAAATCTGGCGCGTTGGAGGAGCACTAGAGTTCCTGATGTGCTGGGGAAAAAATCGCGCTGTTCACGGAGCAGTTCGGATAGCATGGTTTCGTGGGGACTTCTGAAGCAGAAGTCATCAAGTCCGGAGTAAAATGATCCAGTGAATTTGCGCCCAAGAGCCGAGATTTTTTAGGCTGGTTGGGACTTTTTGGCACTATAATAATGGTTAACAATGGTTAATAAAGGATATTGATGGATAATAATAATGGATATTACCTAGTATATTCTGGTTGGTGGTGACTGGAACATGGCTTTTTATGACTTTCCATTTCATATATGGGAATTTCATCATCCCAACTGACGATTCGTCCATCATTTTTCAGAGGGGTAGGGCTCAACCACCAACCAGAAAATGTTATTAACCATCATTCACCATCATCATTAACAGTATATTAACCATATATTAACCATATATTAACCATATATTAACAGTATATTAACCATTAGGCTAGGTCCACCAGTGGACACCAAGTCAGAGGATCATCCCATGAATGGCTTTATGATTTCACTGCCTTCGAGCTTGGGAGATGTGTCCAGTTGAGACAGTTGTAAAATGGCCATAGAAATAGTGGATTTTCCCATGAAAAATTGTGATTTTCCATTGCTATGTTAGTTCACCAGAGGGTAATACAGCATAGGAAAGATTGTAATACAGTCTCACCATTGGACACATATAAAATCATATAAACAGTTACCCTCTGGTAATTTGTTACAGTTCGCTATTGAAAATGGCCCAGTCGAAATAGTGGATTTTCCCATCAAAAATGGTGTGATTTTCCATAGTTATGTAAACGTTTACCAGGCCGGGTATCTTCAATTAGCTTAGGGCTAGCTATACCAATGCTGAGACAGCCACGAATCCTGGGATCTGGAAAAAAAAAACCTCGCCTCTACAGAGGGGCAATGGGACCCCAAGGAAATCCATACTGTTACCCTCTGGTAATGGTGATGTTTACCATTGAAAACTGGTGATTTACCCATTCAAAGTGATTCAAAATGGGTATTTAACATGATTTACCCTCTGGTCAACGTTTACATAACTCTGGAAAATCACCACTTGAATGGGTAAATCAACTATTTCGACTGGGCCATTTTCAATAGCAAACTGTTAGTCATTACCAGAGGGTAATCAGCATTAACTATCATTAACTATCATTAACCAATCATGGATTGCAAGGATGATCCTTCGTTCGAGTCTGGCTTCGGGATGTCTGACACGCTTCCGAATGAGAAAACACACACACACATTCATAGGGGCATCCCATGTCTGACTTGCCAGACATGGTTAATCAATCATCGCGAAAAAGGCGAAACGCGGCCAACCATAGCTTAGATGTGCATTCCAGTCAGCTAGCGGTTGATGACCCATATATCACCCATACACCATAGTCAAATATACAGTATACATATATAACTATAACTTTTTATATAAACCCAACATGTCGTCCATACATAATTATATATGTGTGTGACTATATGTGTATACAATAAAAACATTCATAATAGTAATAATAATATATACAGATGTTGATACTTCACAGAAAATTAGTATGTGTACATAGATTTTATGATATATCTATATGGGTTTGTCTGAAAATAGGGTATATTCCCAAACAAATAGCCATTTAATAGGGATAATGATCAGCAAAACCATTGGGAAAATGGGGTACACTATTTTCAGACACACCCATATACCATACGTAGTATTCCATGATATTCTATAGCCATGACCCACGTTTCCAAGCACCAGGCTTTGCACTGGACAGTTCATGTGGGAGCTGGATGGCATCCTGGGAGCACTGGTCGCTGGGCGAAAAAAACAGGGCGGAACAGCCAGTGGCCAGTGATGTGGGCGGCAAAGTTGGTGAAAACTGGGTGAATTTGATGGTATATGTATATATGTAATCACATATACACATATATATATATATATACATACATAATATATATATATATATATGTAGTCATATATATATATAATCCGATTAGTTATATATAATCATATATATAATCATATATATATACATTCGTGTATATATATATGTAATGTCGGATGATTGAATGAAAACCAATAAACATAACTTGGGGGCTTCTTCTTGTGGTGATCGTAAGTCACAGCTAGATCCCACTCAGCAAACCCCATGAGTTGATGGGTTTATAAACCAACACACATAACTGGGGGTTACCCTCTGGTAAACGTTTACATAACTATGGAAAATCACCATTTTTCATGGGAAAATCCACTATAAATGGTGATTTTCCATAGTTATGTAAACGTTTACCAGAGGGTAATTCTGATTTCATTGGAGTTCCAGTGAGCTACTGTCAAGAGCCTCAAGTTTTTGGGGAAATAGAAAAATTGCAAGCCTACAAGTGTCGGCAGTCCTACACAAGCAATTACTAAAAAGAGAATTGCAGTTTCTTTTGGGTCTTCAGTCTTGAATGATCCTGCCAAAGGCATGTTTATAAATACCTTTCGATCCTAGGGTAGTTGAAACATTTGATGTTTGATCAAGACCAGCTAAAATACAGAATGCCATAGAGATCAGCTAAAAATAAACAAACAAACAAACAAACGATGTTTATCGAACACCAGAGAAAAAAAACTTAGTGAATAACTAATGGTGAATCACTAATGGTTGATGAACATGCTTTGTATTCGTTAAAGCATTAGTTACTACCGAAGAATTTGCTAGGCCAATCTTAGATGGGTAGTTTACTCCTTTAGTCTTTTGGCATCAATGGTTTTTTTTTTGCAGGGTAGCTAAGATTGGCCATGTTTGTTACTTGATACCCTGCAAAAATCAGATTTTACTTGTATCCAATGGTATCTTGTATCTAGATGTTAATTGTTACTAGATAATTTTACTTGCCAGCTACTTGAAGGATTATATGTTATATATGACATTTATGAAATATGTTTCATTTTTCACCTTAATTCCAGGATCCTAAAATGGAGGTACTGTACCATATAAGGCCATATTTTGTGGGGATATTCACTTACATAGGCCTTATATAGGCCTTATATATGGTAGGTACCTCCAATTTAGGTTCCTAAAACGGCCATGGAATATAGTTTAATAAATTACCAGCTGGTTTCTTCACCAATGCTCCCAGGTCATGAAGGATTCGCATATGGTGCAGAAATTGGCCACTGGGCGCGAAGTTTTTCAGGGGAACATGTTAGATGTATTTGAACATGTTCCCCTGGTGATTTTTGCTGGGAAACTAAGGATTATATAGATTTTTCATGGGGTAAATCATGGGACAACCATGGGTTTTTTTGGTGATTTATATGGAAAATCAACACCATTTTGAATGGGTAAATCAACTATCTGGTTGGTGGTTTCAAACATGACTGGATTATTTTCCATTTCTTATATGGGATGTCATCATTCCCATTGACGAACTTCATCATTTTTCAAGATGTTTATTGCACCACCAACCAGCATTACTATTAACCATATAATAACTAATAACAATATATTAACCATTATGATTAACAGTATGTTAACCACATGTTCTATGGTTATGATGCTTAAAACCACCAACCAGATTTATTTTTTCGGAACTCGGAGTTTCGCAAGGCAAATCCATGAAAAAGCGGATGAAATGGAAAGTTAAATACATATTGCGCCAGTTCTTTGATGGTTTATCCCATTACCCATTCTATTACAACATCAAATTACCATTCTATTATAGTTGTTTGATAGTTTATCCGATGATTTACCCATTCTATTCCCATGTTATTCCATTATTCCCATGATTGTTGGTTAGAATCCCCCATGATTCTTGGTTAAGTACCATATTAACTAGTAATTCAGATACCGCAGAATCCTATATTGCCATATGGTTCCAATAGTTAGCAACTTGTGCAGGATGGCTTGTCCACGGTATCACTGATTTGATATGGTCGGACATGTTCTCCATGTTCATTGGATATACGTTGGGCGGTGCCCCCCATGAATTGGTTTATTGGTTTAGAAAACCCCCATGAAAAGTATAGATATATCTACCATAAACCATAGTGAAATGATGAAATTGGAGTTATTATAAACCAACTTATACAGAATTTTGACATGTTTTTCTCAATTTTCCTATGGTTTTCCTATGGTTTTCACCATGTTCCCATGGTTTTCCCATGGTACCAACTGAACGCTCAACAATGGGAAGATCACGTTTTTTTTTTCATTCACCAATGGGGTGAACGATGGGATGAACTGTTAATTAAACCAACCATTGTATGGGAATACAGCATCACGGGATATACATTTATAATATTTGGTTGGTGGTTTGGAACATGAATTTTAGTTTCCATATATTGGGAATTTCATCATTCCAACTGACGATTCGTCATATTTTTCAGAGGGGTTGGTTGAAACCACCAACCAGATATGATATGGGTGTGTCTGAAAATGGGGTGATAACTCTAATTTTGATGGCAATTTGAATGATGAAATGCGAACCTGCTAAACATGAAGTGGCCACTGGAAAATTATGGTACCCAAATTGAGCTGTACATGAAATTTCCAGCGAAGTCAACCCGAAGTATCTTTAAAAACCCTCCTAGGTCCTAGGAGTCCTAGTCACACATGGAGGTTTCCACAAATGGGGGTTCCCCAATAGCTGGTTGGTTTATTTCATGGAAAATCTTAAACTAAACTATTGAAGTGGATGATGATTTAGGGGTACCCCAATTTCAGGAAACCTCCATATATTCCTTTTTTTACAACTATGTACTCTCCCCTGGCCTCAAAAATCGCATTGGAATTGGCCTCACAAATCAAAGTGTTTTCTGCTGGCAAATTCATCCATAGATGGTGGATTTTCCTGCAAGCCAAGTCTATTGACCAGAGGTTAACTACTCAAATTGGTTACCCTCTGGTAAACTAACATAACTATGGAAAATCACAATTTTTCAAGGGAAAACTCACTATAAATGGTGATTTTCCATAGCTGTGTTAGTTTACCAGAGGGTAAATCTATGATATTCCTATGAAAATATTCCAAAAAAGATTCCCAGTTGTGATAGTTCAAGAATTGTTTGGAATGCCGAGAATATACTCACCTGGATGGGGCCGGAAACGAGCTCGCGTTCAGTTGCCGAACAGAAAAGTGGTTGATTTCTATATGGTTTATGGTAGATTTAGCAAACTATAAATAATGGGAGTTATAATGGTCTGGGTAAATTTTAACGACCTCACTGCGACCTAACTGGAATCATGGTTAGTAAGGGGAATCATCCCCAAATGGCCGCAAGATTCAAGTTAGTGAAATATTATAATTTACCCAGAATGGTTATATGGATGGTTAATCACATCTATATGGATGGTTTATGGATGTTTATGGTAGATGTAACGAACTATAAATCATGGGGGTTGGGGTTTAATGGTTTATGAACCAACGTTCACATCACTGGCTTTCTCCATCCTGTGCTACGATATAACCAGCAAATCCTGGCCGCATCGCTCAGGCAATCGAGAAATCCCTGCAAATAATGTCTAGAGCTGATGTGGACATGGTTAATTGGACAGATATTATATATACCATTTGGTTATTTAACATAGCCATGGTATAGATGGCCCATTTATAGAATGTACCCTCTGGTTATGACTAACATAGCCATGGTATAGATGGTCCATAGAAAGTTCGATGGTTTACCGAACTTAAAAATGGTGGATCTTTCCATGGCTATGTTAGTCATAACCAGATGGTGTATATATATATAGTATTATATAGTACCCCCAAACAAGATAGACAAGTAATTAGAATCTTATACTAAACTGGTTGGTGGTTTGGAACATTTTTGATTTTCCATTTCATATATGGGATGTCATCCCAACCCCATTGACGAAGTCCATCATTTTTCAAAGGGGTAGACCTTGAAACCACCAACCAGAAAATGTTATTAACCAACATTAACCATCATCATTAACCATCATTAACCATATATTAACCATCATCATTAACCATTATTAACAGTACATTAACCATAATAATGTCGTTTTTCGGGTGGTCCCAAATAATGAGAAATCCCAATCAGAGTTTCCCAGATCTCCACTGGAGAATGTCGAAAACTGCCAAGACATTCGAAAACGGCCATTGGCGGCTTCAAAATTCAGCCGTTTAGCTTAAAATATAGAACGATCCTGATCATGAATAATGTATCTTTTCTTTGTGGATCATTATCCCAGTTTGTAAATAAGTAAATGTTATAATTCACCTGGTGATTTTCCACATAGAACTAGCTCATAATATGGTTTTCGCCGCTTACTAGGGCAAGCCTGGTCAATAATTCCCTCTAGTGGGGTTATCCCATGATTGAGCGAACTAGCCCTACACCCATCACTTACTGCCTGGCTCTTGCACCCTGCAAGTAACCCCCAAGTAACACCAACTACATCCGAAGTTTAACATCAACTTGAATCCCATTATAGCTATCATGAGCATATTGTATCCCACTTTAAGCATTGTACAACCATTATAACCCTTACATATCGCGCTGAACCATATATCCAATAATATATACATATATATATACACATATTAGTATATCCTATTATATCACAGTATATCCTACTACATCAGGTTATTAGTCATATATCCTACTAATCATACAAAGTGGGGCCCCCGTTCGATAGCGTTCAGTTGGTGCCAATAACTCCAATGTCACTATGGTTTATGGTACGCAAATAACGAACTAGTTTCTGGGGCTTTTGTTAACCAACTTATAACGTTTGGGGGGGCCCCACATTGTATCCATGTCCTGGCTCCGGGCCAAATCCGTCGTGCACTCGGTGCACTCGGTACGGTCGAGGTGCAGAAAGAGATCGCGCCTGCCGTTGGATCAGAGCCACTTGGAGCTGGTCATCTGGAAGATCATCCATTTTATACCCGGCCTGGTAATGGATAACCACTTATTAACCACTGATTAACTATGGATGATATAAGATGATATAATCAATATAGTTGGGGTAAATATGTAAATATATATATATAATATACCCTCTGGTAAACGTTTACAAAAAACTATGGAAAATCACTATTTTTCAAGGGTAAATCCACTATTTCTATGGCCATAAACATCCCGGCGGAAGGGAAACCGCGTCAGCGTTTTGATTGGTTGTTTCCAGGAGAGTCACAATCACCTGTAATTTACAATATAAAATGCTCTTCCGATCAGTTTGGATAACTGAATTTGGGTTTAAAAAAAGTGGATGCAAAATCTATTGATTTTTAACAAATCCAGG
>Ga0126342_10008229_pt1 | contig 18669 bp, 18 predicted proteins | sample Cyp1metagenome_FD_92528 | JGI IMG/M metagenome (GOLD analysis project Ga0126342, IMG submission 92528) | Coral microbial communities from Lord Howe Island, Old Settlement Bay, Australia - Cyphastrea 1 metagenome | ecosystem: Host-associated > Invertebrates > Cnidaria > Coral ...
TATATATAATAATATATATATTATCATATATATATATTATTATATATATATATATTATTATATACATTATTATATATATTATTATATATATTGTACTGTAATATTCACTATAATGTGTATATATATATTCAGACATGTGTGTTTTTGCCATCCACTTGAATAATTCTGAAGCTTCAAATTCTCGCCTTCGATTCAAATCCCCATGGTTTGGTGCAAGTCCACTGTTGCTACGGGTACAAATCGATGGATATCATTGGATTTTAATGGTTTTTTAAAATGGTATGTTAGTGGGATTTAATGGTGATTTTATGGTGATTTTATGGAAACTTGATAGTTCATGAACTGGTTTAAGGGAAGATTTACAGGAACAAGCCATGGTTTCTGAAGATTATCCCAACAAAACCAATCCAATATGGGTATCCTTCACAGCTCACAGCTCCTCTCCATCAGAGCGCCGGGCGGCTGCGCGCACTGCCTCCGCACGGATGAAACCTGGAAAATACCTTTGTTCTTCTTCGATATGTCCATTGATCTTCTATCTATCTATCTATCTGTCGGTCTATCTATCTATCTATATATCTATCTATCTATCTATCTATCTATCTGTCTATCTATCTATCTATCTGTCTATCTATCTATCTATCTATCTCTCTCTCTCTCTCGCTCTAACTATTTACCTACCTTTCTCTTTATTTATCTATCTATCTATCTATCTGTCTATCTATCTATCTATCTATCCATCTATCCATCTATCCATCTATCCATCTATCCATCTATCCATCTATCCATCTATCTATCTATCCATCTATCCATCTATCCATCTATCCATCTATCTAGCCATCTAGCCATCTAGCCATCTATCCATCTATCCATCTATCTATCCATCTATCTATCTATCTATCTATCTATCCGACCATGCAGCCACCCATCCATCTATCTATCCATCCATCCATCTATCTCCTGCATCTATCTATACAATGAATACAATGCATATACTCCATATAACGCATATAATGTAGATAATGTGTGCAGTGTATAAATGCTATATAATGAATATATCACGTATGTGTATGTCATGTATATAATGAAAATTGGTTGTGCATGTTGTATTTAATCAAAAAGCCTACATGCATGGATGCATCCAACCATCCCTAAGTTTGGAGTTGTGTAAATACTACGTAGGTAATTCGCATGAATGAATCTCGTTGTTGGTTAAACTGTGGTATATGATATATCTATACGAGAATTGGATTTCAGCAACAGCAACAGATTCCAGAGATCTTTCCGTAGCCTGACCCTGAAGCATAAGGTTCGCCACATCTATAGCCATGGTCAAGTTACATGGTTGCACTCTCAGCAACCTGCTGGTTTTGTTTCCCGGTTCATCAATGAACACACGTTGGCCCAAAGCTATAGGGGCTATAGGGCTTTAGTTTGCACTGACAAAACTTGATTTTAAAAATAACAATAAAAACATTTAGCGGATAGTAGTGGGATAGTGTTGCGGGATTGTTCTCATCAACAATGGGGATTACAACTCGGATAAGGGCTATGAATCGTCCGCAAAAGGGATTTTTCACATGGGATTGATGGGGCCCTGGCCCTGGTCGTTGATTTTTGGGAAATCACTCCTCCACTTGTTGATGCTTCAAAAAGTCAGGCACCAACCAACCAAAACCAGGACTGGTTGGTGGTTTTTCGCCTACCCCTCTGAAAAATGATGGACAACTCGTCAGTTGGGATGATGAAATTCCCAATATGATGGGAAGTATGGGAAAGTCATAAAATTCATTCCAAACCACCAACCAGAGGATGATCACATGTGAAGCAGGAGCCCCGTGTGAACCGAAGAGAGAGTCCCTTGTTCCTGGCTGTGGGGCAACCATGATTCATAGGTGTTGTTTGCTGCTGGCGTTAAATCCAAATTTTGATGCTTAAATCATCTTACATCCCCATTCTTATTGATTAGACTTCCATTTTGGGTGGTTAGACCTCAATCATATCTTAAATTTATTTTATCCCATGCAACTATTATAACTTAATTATATATAACTATTCATAAATTGACGCTTCAACCCAAACTTTACCGTTTAAGTGTCCCTCACATTGCTTCAACCGATCCCCCATCGCCCCAGTTCCGCCATGTGCCTGTCGCAGTTCCGGGGCGGCATAGCGCATCCATTCGCCCAGGGCGGTCCTGGAGTTGTCTGAAAATTTGAGGAACCCATTATGATAATATCATTGGATTGGTTTAAGGGAAAATCTTAACCGGAAACCTGGTTTTTACCATCAAATATAGGGCTTAAACCGGTTAAAAATTTTCCCATCATCCAATTCTATGATAATACCCCCAAATATGATGTGTCATTATTGTTTAATGATCATGTTCCCAAAACAGACATCGCTAAAATTGTTGGGGCTGCAGCACATTTTCAGACACACCCAGAAAAGAAAAGGTGTTCAAAAAAGGTATACTATGGAATAGGCTATTTGTCATAGTTTAGTTGTCATGCTTTTTGTCGTTGTTCGAAGCATTTGCAAAGTAGGGACAACCATGGGAGAATGCAGATAACCCATTGCTTCGACCAAGCAAAACGGTTGGATGGTTATTGAAACAGGTAAAAAAAAAAAAACAGTATTTGTCGCAACCCAGCGTTGCATGAGTTGCCTGTTTAGATTATTTACTCACCTTTTCGGTCCCTTCAAAATGGTGGTGACGAAAAATTGGGCTACCCTGTTTCAGATGAATGCTATTTTTGTGATCACAATAAGGATCAGCATAGTGATCACCATCAAGGGCTTTATCTAGAAACAGTGAACATCACTTAAAATTGATGTTCACCCATTAATAGATCACATGGTCATAAATAAACAAAATGATCACCATCTATCAATGGTAATGATCATTATAGTTTTCACTGTGAATGCCATGGTATACAAGTCATCAGTCATCACGATGGCCGACTTGCCACGTTCGCCAGCCGTTTGGCCACACAGCGATCTGACCATTTGGAATTTGGAAGCTGTGGATCATCTTGGATTTAAACAAAAAAACACAGCAGAAAAAATGAGATGTTCAGAAGTGCTTACTAACTATAAATTATTATGGATAATGATGATAATGGATACGAAAAATTATGGATAATTATGGATTATGGATAAATATGGATTAAAATTATTATGGATAATTATGGGTAAATATAGATCACAAAAATTCACAGAAGAAAAAAAATGTCCGAAGACCTGACAGCAATTTAGGTCCAGCGGAGCTATGGGAAACCATCGCCACTGAAGTGGGTGGATCAGCTGTCTACATAGCAATCAAAGTTGTTCAAAAAACGCGTCGAACCTTTGATGTCCCTGACAAGTTGATTCTAACGGTTGGCTTAAATATTCATGAATATTCCTACATAGCTGTATACAATCTCATTATATATATATATCATATCTATATACAATTGATATACATAGCATTACATAGCCAACAATTCACCTACATCGACCTGCCCCATTTCGCACAGATCCTTGACAATGTCGTTGGATTCTGCCGCTCCGCCTTTTTTCGATGTTTCCCGGGAGAATGTCACGGTGTAGCATCTGATATTGGAACATATAATGTGCTGAAATATTAGATGGATATGAGATGTCCAGAAGTGGTTACTATATAAAGAATAATTCTCTAACTATAATAATCTGAATATTAGATGGATTCTTGCTTCTTAGAGAACATATCATGTACCATAGAATCTAATGGAAATATGGATTCAATATGAGTGCTATTGGAACAGATGTGGGAACCGTTTTATCTCATTTTCATCCATTATCATGTGATTTTTCCTAAGGTTTTCAGATCAATAGATGATATTGGGCAGCTTAGAAAAAAAATAACCCTATGACCCTATGGTTATCCTGAATCCATCTGTTGTTTGGACTACAATGAATTATAGTGGATTCTGGATTATAATGGAGTCTACTGGATATATTTGTGTATACCCTCTGACAGTCAAAAGTGGCTGGCTGGAAAATCCCCGAACTAAATGGAGGTTTATAGCTGGGGAAATCATCTATACGTATAATAAATGGATAATGTATCATGTTTCTTTACCAATCAATTGCGCACAAAAATTGGTTGTCATCAACCAGTGAGAATTTGGGATATGCGATGAATGTCACGTCATCGTCCTAAATCGCCCATGATACACAGACCGCCCAGGAGAACGATCATGAGATCCGTTGATCGGAGACCTGACGACCAAATCGATGGATGTCATGGATGAACCTCTCGGACTGGACTCATCCCCTAAAAAAGCGCTTGCTGAAAAAGGGTATCCTGTGAAAATGATGGGTGAATCCCCAAGAAATCAGATCTAACCAAAATTATTCACCAATCAACCATCGACATTCATGCATCAATTTAAATGTGTATATATATATACGTATGTGTATATATATATATATCTTTGATAGTTGACCAAGTTAACCCCCTATATATGTATATATACGTATATAAAATCATATAAATCATCTGGCTGAATTGTACTATATAATTCACTAAGCTGAAAATAGCTGAAACGTTGCGGTCCTTTGGCGATGAATCCCTTTTGTACAAATCGTCATAATTCATCCAGAATCATGGTCAAAATCCACAATTAATTACAAAAGATATACCCTCTGGTTATTTAACATAGCCATGGGAAATCACCATTTTTAAGAACGGTAAACCATCTATAAATAGACCATCTATACCATGGCTATGTTAAATAACCAGAGGGTAAACCATCGTAATCCCACCGAAATCTGCCGGCCACTGGCCACTGCGCTTCCTGCGAGGCGTAGCTCATGGTGGATACAAAGATACCGCCTTTCGAGAAGTCTGCTGGCTCCTGGAACCCAGAAACCTCCAGTTGGGGGTTTTTCCACCCACGTTTGATCAGAGGGAAAGTGCCATTCACCACTTTGAACCGTTGTCAATCACTAACCACTAATCACTAATCACTAATCACCATTATTAAATATTATTAACATGGATTAACCATGTTTATCCATTTTTAACCATTCTTACCCAGAGGGTAAATGGATGGTTTTGTTGGGGTCTCCGATATGCAAAAATGCTGTGCCTGGCAACGCTTCACAATGGCACCGCCGTGTCCTCACCAACAATGGGCATGCGCGTTTGGACCAAGAGTCGACAGACTTTCCTCGCTGCACGGCTGGAACGCTGACGGCGAGGAAGTTTGTCCACAACCGCACCTGGTTGGTGGTATACCTACCCTCTGAAAAATATTAGTCAGTTGGGGTTACTATTCCCAATATATGGAAAAAATTGGAAAAATATTTTTAAAAAAAAACAAACCACCAACCAGGATTGGTTTTTGAACCAAAGATGTAAAAAAAAAAAACGGAATGTCAACTACCCCAAAGATCCCCAAAGCAGGTCTACCAACTAATAATTTCGGTTTGAAAACGATTGGAGCTTCCAGTGGTCACCCCACCCGGCCTGTCGCTCCCATCGGCATCTGGAGCCTCGTGCATTTGTGGCTTGAAGGCTAAGCGAAGAGCTGTGGCCTGGTTCCGCAAACTGGAAGGCCCCCTGGGTCATTCCAGTTTCCTCAAGGCCCAAGTTCGAAATTGATAGGTGATTTATGTTGCTTTGCCACTTCAAAAGGATGATTTTCCAGTTCGCTTACCAAACGGAGGTTTCAATGGGAAAATCATCTGTAAATGTGTATGTTTTTTCCATTGCCAAGAAACATGGTTTCAAGAAATGCTCAACCCAGGGTCCCATCTTTCATCGCCCAAACGGCGTTCCACCTGTCTCTCTGCCAGCACATTGGCCAGCGCCACGGCTTTGGTGGCGTTGCTCACCGCTGCCGCACCAGCTGCATCTACAACTGCAGGGAGGGGTGCTTCTCCAGCCCTCCAAAAATGGATGAAATAACACGGGATAATGGGATGATAGTGGGATAATCATGGGATCATCATGGGAGAAACAAATTTAATATTATTTAATGGGATTAGGGATAGAATAGCTTACCAATGTATGAGATTCATGGGATAATAATGGTGTTGTTGAACCATTTACCTCAAGACACTAAGATAGAAGATATTCAACGTTTTTTTCAAATAGAAGTTGGCATGTAAAATAATAGGGGGAATACCCTCTGGTAAATAAACATAGACCCTGAAAATCACCAATTTTTAATGGAAACTAGTCTTCCAACCCCTATCTGCCAGGGTCTATGTTAATTTACCAGAGGGTATCTTCTATCTTAGTGTCTTGGAATAATGGGGACCATGAGGATTCACCATCCCCAAAAAAAAGTGCCATGGTCATCCCTGCGAACTCACAAGGACCTAGGAAAAGGCGATGCGCGATGCTAAGCGCATCGTAGTGGTGGGTTTTTCTATCCTGTTACCCTCTGGTAAACGTTTACATAACTATGGAAAGATCCACCATTTTTCATGGGAAAATTCATTATAGATGGTGATTTTCCATAGCTATGTTAAATTGCCAGAGGGTAAGGCGTACTATGGTTTTCCTGTATATTTCTTGATGATGTGAAATATGTTGTGCAAAGCAGTAAAATGTGGTGATCGCCTTTGAAATTGAAAAGCTGACTTTGTTTCCCCTGCAAGGCGCTGGCTGCTAGTTATGTGTCAACTGGTTTGATAAATCTTACTCAAAACTATAGATATATCATATATAGGATATTTGTGTAGAAGATTTGGTGAACATTTGCGTAGATATCATATATCTATAGTTAAGTATGATTATCCATAGTATGGATGATTCATTTTTCATGATATATCATATATCATGAAAAATGAATCATCCATACTATGGATAATCATACTTAACTATAGATATATGATATCTACGCAAATGTTCACCAAATCTTCTACACAAATATCCTATATATGATACAAATATCATAGACTGATATCACAGTTCTAGATTCTATGGATAATCATACTTAACTAATTAGGATCTACTATAGGATCTAGATATCTATGGATGTCCTAGTTAAGTATGAATCTCCACATCCATAGATATCATACTTAACTAATTAGTCTGGTTCTGGATCCTATGATATATATATATATATATATGATATCTACTAGGATCATCCTAGAACCACAGACACAAATTGTCACCGAACTCCGCCTACACTCTCCTCACGCAGCGCGCGTGCCAGGATCCCTCCTGGGCGCATTGCGAGTCAGACGAGGATCTACCAACTATAGGAATGTCATGGGGATATGTGTGTATATATATTATACTATATTATATTATATTATATTATATTGTATTATATTAGATTATATTATATTATATTATATATGTTATTATATTATATTATATTATATTATATTATATGTATATATAGATATATATATATATATATTAGATATTATATATATATAATATATACATAATTTATACATATATATATATATACGTTGATATACTATAGACATCTATGTACCCAAAGTATTGGAGTTGTAAAATGGTATAAACCAACTTACTTAAACTGCCAAACGAACAGTTTATGGAAAATTCACCATTTAACATTTTACACAGCCGGTAAATCATCAAACTCGATGCGCCAAAACCCATGGAATTGCCAAAATCCGGGCAGATCCATTACATTCTCCCATTCGCTTCGGCGGTGTTGGGGTAGTTGGAGGTAGTTTACATATGTATGGTCTATGTAATACCTACCCTCTGGTAATTTAACGGTTTGCTATTGAAAATGGCTAGTGGATTTTACTCATTAAAAATGGTGATTGTCCATAGTTATGTTAGTTTACCAGAGGGTATGTAAAGGAGTGCAAATCTCACAAGATTGGGAGATTAAGGCACCGTCCCTTCCAGCTGAGCGGAGCATTGAAATGATTTTCGCAGCATTGAGTGGTCGCTTTGGCATCAGCTGATGAAAACCAAGTAACACGAAGTGGTGGGAAAATGACCTCTGTGGAAGCTCACAATGAGGTAATGGTCCCTATGATCCTTCCTGCATGTCCAGCCCAACAAGCCACGGATCCAGTGATTGCCAGGGTCTCTTGTGGGGGGGTAAAGGGGATTCGAGCGTCTCATTTTCCGGTGTCTAAATTGAGTAAACTGCGGCAGCCGTATCCACATTATCAAAACCAGGGGGAGCTTTGAGCCAGTTTCAACATCATCAACTTCCTATTGACCTTTTTGGAACTGTTCATCTTTTGATTGGAAAAAAGTTCCTCTTGCAAAGTGTGAGTCACACAATCATAAACCATCCAAATATGTTTACCATAAATAGGTGGTATAAACATGTGTATAAACATGGTATAAACCATTCCCAGTCATGGGTTCTTTACGGCATTGTTTTACCCACATTACTCCAACGATCGTTTCCATGGAGACTCCGGCCGTCCCCAGGGCTCCTGCCAAGCGGCCAAAGTTCACCCCTTCCGCCTGGCAGTTGGATTAGTCTTCTCAGCCGTTGGTGCAAATCTTGGACTAGATGCAATGTTGATCCCTGATTTCTAGGTTTATTCCAAGATTTGCAAATGAAAAACACTAGACAGGGTGTTCTCAAATCACTAGATATCACCGTTTATGTCACCATTTTCCACTTGGTTTCTTCAGGTTTATTCAAAGTGTCTGGTAGGATTTTTTTGGCTGTTGCTAAATGCCAGCCTGTGACACCTTTCTCCACTGATTTGGGATATCATGTTGGTTACAGATTGGTTCGATTCACACAGCCACGTTACGCCGCCCTAACACCTCATTACGCCCAACATCACTTTACTGGTTGGTGGTTGAGCCCTACCCCTCTGAAAATATGAGTTCGTCAGTTGGGAGTATTATTCCCGATATATATGGAAAAATAATCCAAATGTTCCAAACCACCAACCACTTTAGGCTTCCAAGGTTTTAGGGTTCAAGAATTGGGGTTTTAGGGTTTAAGTGTTTTGGCTTTAGATTTTCCCTTGATTTGTCCATGGTTTTGAATGCCTATGGGGTTTAGGGTTTAAGGCTTTCGGGTTTGGATGTCAGGGTTCAGGATGACTTGTTCAATGACCCACAGGTCCCCCACCTGAGCTTTTCAGGAATCCCAGAATGATTCACTATTTGATTACAATGTTTTGTGAGTGCCTGGGGCGAATTGAGGTGTTTGTCCGTTCTGTTACCTTCTGGTAATCTTCAATATCCTCTTTGTATTCACTTGTAGACACGTCTTCCATTACATAAAAAGTTGAATTTCCCATTCCCGAGTTTGATCACCAGAGACGAGTTATAACGAACCAACAGTGTCCTCTGGGGAATAGAGAGGGACTGCTTCGAAATTCACCATCTATTATCATTTACAGCAACCCCCAAATCCATAGGAAAGCGAATCTTCAGTATTTTCATCAGGATCTACTTTTCTATCTTTTTGGGGATTTAAATTTTGCTATAGCTTGTTGACATCGACAGCATCTTCTTACCCACAGGGCTGCTTTTCCCGCCCACAACGCGACAGCACACGACACCCGCCACCTGCCATGGCAATGGAAGAATTCATCGGAGGTGCAACTGGAATGGATGGGTTTTTTTGGGGGGGATACCCTCCGGTAAGCATACAAAAAACTATGGAAAATCACCATTTTTTCATGGGAAAATTCACTATAAATGGTGATTTTCCATATTTTCCATAGTTATGTATGTTTACCAGAGGATATCTGTGGATTTCACCAGCAAAAATATGGCTATATATGATCAGGATACAATGGGTAGCATAGGGAGATCGCGGTTGCTGGAAGTTTTGAAGAGAGACAAACCAAGTTCTGGATGAAATCCTAAGATCACACTCAACTTCACAAAAAAATAGCAGAAAAGTAAATTTCGACCAAAAAAGAATGGCAACTTAATTTTACACACGTGTTCTATATCTTTTTGGGACTTACCAGCCCAGCTTCGCCCAAAAATCATCTTCTGAATCGATACCAAATAGTGGTGGAAAATGGTGATTTTCCATGGCTATGTTAAATAACCAGATGGTATATCTATGTTTGGTTCTTCCATCCCACCTCTCTTGCTTTTCGAAAAATCACCAAGTGGGTCGCTCAGATCTTTTTCGCCGCTGCGAGGTGATTCTCAGAAATCAAGAGGGGGCTTTGTCTGAAAATAGGCACCAAATTTCCATGGTTTCAAAGCTCATTTGACCATCATTTCACCCATTCCATCATGGCCATTTTCATGGGGCCTGCCGTTTCTTTTCAGACAGAGCCCGGCTTCCGGATTTCGCTCAATCCTCATCTTCGTCAGGAATGGAGATGCGAGTGGTCGATAAGTGAAGCACGGCTGATCCCCACAAGACCTGAAGTCAGCGACGGATGATCATCCGGCACCAAACCATTAGGACATGGTACTTTTTGGACCCAGAAAATGGGGCAAGAAAATGACGGACAAACGACCAAAAAAAACGATGAAGTCCTGAAAAGCCTCCTCTTCTCTCCAGAAAAGCCACATAAGAGTTGGAAAATCACCCGTTTTCCTGAAAAAACATGTCAAATTTGTGGGGTTTTGGCCATTGATACCCGGACGGGGATGATTCCCACAATCCTAACATATGGTGGTGTCCTAAAATGGGGCGACCCCCAGTTCTCATCCATTTATTTGGAGGATATCATTAACCATCCACCTATTGGGGTCCTTTTCAAAAGTTACAGTACTACCCCAATGGGGAAAAAGAGAAAAATGAGCATGCCATTCCGTCCTTAGTAGATACACAGTGCCATCGGCACTTGTGTTTCCACCCTGAGAGGATGCATTCGTATGCATTCGATCCGGCATTCGTCATCTTGCATCCATGCATTCGACAGTACCCGGGTGTGTCTCGTCGTCACACCTGAATGTGTTGTTTTTTGGTTGGTGTTTTATCATGATCACAATCATTGTTGGAGATTTCACGCGTATGGAAACCCCCATATCCAGATGAAGCCACTGATGTCTCACAAGACTAGGCTTCCAGGCCCCTCTGCTGCCATGTCGTGCCGATGAAGCTGCCGGTCGTGGGGGCTTGGGCAGCACGCCACCGGGGCAGCTGGGGAGAGTCCAGCTGACCTGCGAAGTTGCTTCAACTTCTGCTGGATTATCTATCATTTACACTTCTCCTCAAAAAGAGTTCAAAGTCTAAGAGAATGGAAACCGCAACCATTGAAAAGCACCCCAATTCTATCCCCCCGCAGCGGATCACGACAATCGCCATTGAATCACTTTGTATAAGCCCACTACCATCATTTGTGGTTTATCTCCCCACTGTTCTTCGGCACCTCCCACTGCGCCTTCTGTTTGGCCGGTGGCAGCTCCAGGAATCGTTTCGCAGATTTGCTGCGCAGCAGCGCAAAGACACCCTGGTGGGAATGCGCCTGTGCGCAGTACACCCCCAACAGGGGCTGAATCAGCTCCATGCCGATGGTGGCTAAGAACACCATCCACAAGGCCCAAAATTGTTGCTGGAGCTGTGAGCTATAAGGTTCAAAACATGTCAAAACGCTAAAAATTAAGATTTAACCAGCAAAAAACTGGATTTAGCCAATGAACCTTTTTAGATTGGATATGTGAGGATTTTCCAGATGGATGTGTGCAAAAAATGCTGCATGCTGACATGTGGCTTTGGTTCCATCCAAATCTCTCATTTGTTCCACATGCTGTTTGCTCTATGCTATGCAAACCCGTCTTCTTTCGGCATATTCCTTGTTGTGTCCAGAGTCCAGAAATTCCTTGTGTTTTGTCCCCATGCTTCCAGCCCTAGATATTTCTATACATTCTACCTGGTATATATATACATACACATATACATACACATACACATACACATACACAGATACATATACATATACATATGCAGAATGCACATGAACACAGATTCTGTATATTTTACATCATATACTTGTATATAATTACCCACAGACGCCGCGTGTTGCCCAGACATTAACATTGAGGATGTCGTGTTGTTGAATAAGATAGGAGAGATGGCAGAAAATACTGTATATACACAGAGTTTTCAGGTTTAGGATTCAAAGTTTTCAGGGTTTTGGTTTTAGGGTTTAAGGTTTTAGTGTTTTAGGTTTTAGGGTTTTTGGGTTTAGGATTTAGGGTTTAGGGTTCGTCGTCTGGGAAATCTCAAAACACTGGCCCTGCGCAGGTGTTTGAGCATGCTGAAGGATAGTGTTTAAACGCCATGTGAACTTTCCGGGCAACACGCAGCGCCTGGCCGTATAATTATATATATATACATACTACCCTGTATCTATGATATACTATAGATATACTATAGATATACTATAGACATACTATGATATACTATAGATATACTATAGATATATATATGTATAGAGATATAGATATACTATAGTTTTTTGATATAAAATAAAAATCAATATCCCCTCCCAAGTTCTTTCGTTTCTATCCCACGCATCTCCACGCCAGTCCTCGGCAATGTCCAGCGCCGTCATCCGATCAGCCCATTCGTCCGGATCCACGCCTTCCTACGGCCAACGGCTGAAGACGAAAGTGCCATCTTGATTTGGATGGAAATTGGATGTTGGGAATTAGTGGAGTTAATATGATGGGCAACTACTATTTTACTATTCTACGCTGTGGTTGGGAGACTGGATACCCTCTGGTAAACTAACATAACTATGGAAAATCACCATTATTAATGGGTAAATTCAACTATAAATGGGCCATTTTCAATAGCAAACTGTTTGTTTACCAGAGGGTAGTTGTTGGCTGAAGAAATGCTCTTTTTGTAGGTCGCAGGGGCCAAAGTGTCCACTTCTTAGTTGGTGAGATCTGGTTGAAAGTTCTTAGACCCGTGAAAAAAGGCAGACCCCGCATCAATGCTTCACCAATCCAAACAATCCTTTGGTGGGACGTGTTGGAATGATGCCGAAATAAACAAAATAATGCCATAATCTATGGGTCTAAGACCGCCTGCGAGGCGGTCTTAAACGGGTCGCTGAAAAATTCACTCACAAATTTGAGACAAAAACCCTTAAGTGCTTAATGGTTAAACGCTTAAAGCCCTTATGTTTCACCATGATTCATATTGATTCAAAGCCCCAGTGTTCTTGCTATAAACCCCCTATGTTCTTGCTAGTAAAACCCCTCATGGTGCATCAGCGCCATAAAAACCAGAAACCATCCCCGTTTTTTCTGGTTTGCCCAATGTGTTTTTGTAACTCCAATTTTCCCCAACAACTTGGATGATTCACTTCCCCAACAACTTGGATGATTCACTTTTTAGAGACTTAAAACATGTGGGTTAAAAAAAAAATCCGGGTAAGAATTAATCGTCCATCTTTTTTGCATAATCCCAGCTTAAATTTCTTCACCCCCCAACATTTCTGAATGTTATAGCCAAATGGTGGTTTCCTAAAATAGGGCTACCCCCAAAGCATCCATTTTTATAGGATGTTCCATGAAATCGCTTCGGGATCCCACCTTTTTTGCTTCAAAACCTCCATCTTTGCTGAAAAACTCCCACGTTTAGATGTTGGTCAACCGCCCCATGCTTCATTGGTAGGAAAGAACACATGATTTCTGGGCTTATACAAATACGTTCAAAAGATGAATCAGCATATCATGTATATATATATGTGTGTGTATGTATGTATGTATATATATATGTATGTGTATATATATATATACAGGTATATATATACATATATACATATATATATATATATATATATATATATATATATATATATATATATATATATACATATACATATATATATATATATATACACATACATATATATATATGTATATATGTATATATATATGTATATATGTATATATATATATGAGAATAAATATACACTATAATCAGATCCTCCTTCCCTCCAAATGGCACCTTCAACAGCAGCTCGCAGACCTGCAGATGCCCTCCCTGCGAGGCCCGCATCAGCGGCGTCCAGCGTCCGACGGCCGTCTGCTGCGCCAAGGCTCGGGCTTCCAGCAGAGCTTCGGCCTTCGGTGCATGGAGGACCGCTGGGGAAGTGGTGGTTTAAGCTGTAGAAATGGTGCTTTAACCAATAGAAAGGATGGTTTAACTATGAAAAATTGAGGGATTTGAAGGAATGAATGATGGGTGAACTGAGTTGAACGAAAAGATGGTGATTTCGAAGTATGAAAAAGAGTTTTTGAAGCCATAAATTGTTTTTTTTTAATGGAGATCAGATATCATGGGAAATCATAGGGAAATCAACTATGAATGGTGATATTCTCTGGAGATATTCTATGTTATAAGACCATATAAAACCAACAATATGGATATCTATTTGGGTGTCTGAAAAGGATGAATGCCTCCAACAAAGCAAGTTTAATGAGTATGTCAACAGGCAAAATGGTAATTAACTGCTGGATGTTGGGGTTTCCAGGATTTCCCACAAACCCACGGGTTCCATCTGTGAATTCTCGCTTGTCCAGTTGCCCAGTGTTCAGAACGGTGCTTCCACCATGATCAAAATCCAGCGGTCAAAAACCATGGTCCCCAAGATTTAATTGGCCATTTCCCGTTGATGTGTTAAAGCCATACTAGCGATACATCTGGCTTCAAGAGATATACATCTTGCTTTTCTAGCCACCAAAAGATTGAGATTACCAACAAACCTGGGTAGTACTTTGAGGCAATCAAGTGCGGCACTTGAAAATCGCTAATTCGAAGAGAACCATCTTCTCTTAGCAACCCCCAAAAAGATACAAAAAAGAGTGTTTCCCAGGTTAGTTCGATGATGACTTTCAAAGTCATCTCGAGGGAATCTGCGCCAGGTTTTGGTCCCGGATTTCACCCGGAACCACGGCGAGACCCGGGCCGGAGCCAAGGAACCACTCGCAGGTGTCCGGCTTGTGCGGCACCATCTAAGGCGCTTTGTCCATTGATGCGTTGTTCCAAATCCGCCTTGGATCCTTGGATGTCCCAGCTCAATGGATGAATTTTGCTTTCGGTTCTGGAATCATGGTTCAAAATCATCGAAAGTAATTCATGACCAACTTGGACTTACTATCCAATAGTTTTCTATCATTAGTTACTATCAATAGTTTTGGTGACCAAATAGAAACCAAGGAATCATGGGAGATTTTAGCAAAAATACCTTTTCTATCTTTTTGGAGATTACTATAATGATATAATTCTCCCAATTGGCCATAAAACCCGCCAGTCGATCTTTCCCGAAACTTCTCCCCAAATCTGCTTGTGTACCCCATCGCCTTGACCTTTAATGATTTTTAATGGACAGAAAGCATCAAACACCATCTTAAAACTGTGATCACATGAACTCAGCCAATTGCCAAATGGGATATGGATCAAAACCCATGAAACATTTTTAAAAATAGATGAACCTCACTTCACCTTGGTGACTAACCAAGGCCAAGAGTCTCAATGCCAAGGTCACCACGTTGCTTCGCCCCATCTGCGCCGCCACCGTGAAGCAGCGCCCCAGCAGCCGCGCCCGGCCGCCGCGGCACGACGCCATCGCTGCGCCAGGTGACTTGGTGCGGCCCATGGCGGCGAAGGCCGAGGTCAGCAGCCCCGTTGCGGCGGGGCCGTTGAGGACCTGGGGATGGTGATGGGATGATGGGATGATGGGATGGGCGGATCAAAAAACCCTTGGGAGATTGAAACCAACTGATCTCAACAGGAAAAAATGAGGATCTGTTTGAGTATGAAGAATGGATGGCTTGGAAAATTGGGAGTCAAAAAGCATTAAAAAGATTGGGAGGTCATTACAAAAATGTAGGGTTCACCAACAAGAAGGGAGGATGAGATCCGGATGATGACAAGGATCTGGATGATGAGGGTGAAACTTTGGCAAGATGGATAACGGAGTGGCCTTCAGAGATTCTGAGATGCGATTAGTGAAAACTGGTGCCCGGTAGTATCACCCAGATTTGACCCAGCGAAGAGCCAAGTTTTCATCCAAATTTGTTTGGATATATCATTTTTTATCCATCATTGCTTACCTGCATCCCCACTATGTTTGGAAAAGCCATGTTGACGTAATCGTCAACTGGATGAGGTCTGGAGAATGTATGAAATTAACCAAAAACGCACCTCTGGCAATTTAACATAGCTATTGAAAATGATCATAAAAATAGTTGATTTACCTATTATACATGGTGATTTTCCATAGTTATCTTAATTTACCAGAGGGTAAATATACCCATGATTCTTGAGTTGATATCCCCCAATGTGCGGGTACTACTGGTAAATGGTGATTTTCTATAGTTTTTTGTATGTTTACCAGAGGGTACAGTATGTTGAGTCATTTAGGCACCCCTGGGATCCCTGGGATAGCTTGATCCATCCTGACATCTTGCATCCCTTATTGGGATCATAGTGCCAAAGGGCAATGGCCTTTCGCAAGGTCTGCCAAAATGGTGAAGTCAACGCAAAGGCGTCCTGAAACGCGGACGAAAGGCACTTTTCGAATCATGCTGAAACTGGTGATACAACACATACCCAGGTATTCATGTATCATCATGTACTTATCCATGGTATTTATCTATCACTAGTTATCGAATTTGGCTCTATCATTTTTATTGCTGGCTATTTCTCTATTCACCTCGATACAGACTGGGTCCAGCCATAGCTGCGGTTCGAACAGCGCGGTCCTCGGACAGCAGAGCGATGAGGCCTTCCTGCACCTCTTGTTGCACCAGGAAGCGTTTCGCCGCGCCACACAGGCTGCGAAGCGTCAACCTGGGATGACAGTCTTAGCGACCCACTTTTTGGTACCAATAAGATTCTTATGAGACTAGTGACTAATGGACAATATAGGCATCTTTAGGATTCTTTAGGGTAATTTTTACTAGCTGTTTTGGGGGGTAGCAATAAGATCAATGAGACCAGTGGATACCAATGGACCAATGGAGGCATCTTTAGGTATTTTTTGCATATTGTTACTATCCAATGTTGAAAATCAAGTACTACCCAAGTCTCAAAAGCTTCAAGAACAACCAAGCAACCTCCAAGTTTGTCTGCAGCACTGACATCATCCCAACTTGCCCAAAATATATCTGGGTGCCCATGAACATCCCCAATTGATTTTTGTTTTATATCCCCTTAGTATTCCCAATGCAATCCATCGCAGATATTTATTGAGGACACTTTTCCATGCAAATCCCCAACTCAAATTCTCATCACAGTCTGCTGAAGTGTTCATCACAGAGGCACCATTCTCTCGGCCACAGATGCTGAAAGACATGCAGCCGCACGTCATCCCCAACTCCGCTGGTCCAAATCATCTCACCCATGGCAGAGACTCATGGTTGCTTGGCGGTGAACTACACCTTCAATGGAAGATGCAAGAACCAAAGATGGGAACATGTTCTTTCACTCACCTGGATCCATGCGAACCAAAAACATCTGGTCACTAATTGGTAGTGGAGCCACTTATCTCGAATAAATAAACGAATAAATCAATATATATGCAAATAGATAAACCAATCAAAGAATGAATATATATATATTTATATATATGGAAAATATGATGATATACTAATGTATTTTGCGAAAGTTGCTTGCTACCCCCATCATACCAATTAGGAAAAACCTGCAGATTGCAATTGCCGTTGATTCAGGCGCATGGACACCCCATGACACCCCATTTCGTGCTCGAACCCAACGATGCTGGTTACGAAGCGAAATCAGCAGGCTTGGTAGGTGGGACAGGTTGAGAGTGAGTTGTCCGCAGCATTTCAGCATACTCATACCTTCTGGTAAACTAACATAACTATGGAAAATCACCATTTTCATGGGTAGATCCACTATAAATGGTTATTTTCAATAGTTTTTTGTATGTTTACCAGAGGGTATATTTTTAAAGCTCCAAAAAAAAACTAAATGGTTGTCTTTGGTGCCCGGAGATTGAATTCTTTGGCTGGCCACTCGTGAAATTGCTGATACCCTCAACAAATATATAGAAAATCCATAGAAAATCCACCAGAGACCATTTCCTCACTAAAGGTCAACAGAGTCAACAACCATAGATTTCCATCGCTATCTTCTGAGCTGATCAGTTGACGCCAGTTGACGCTACCTCTGCCTGCGAGCCACAGCGGCGAGGTTGGTCCTTCGGACTCCCCGTAAAAACTGCACGGGTTTATCAATCTCATAATCTGGGTCAGTAAATGAAATGACTGTAGATAAACTGTAAATTGTCAATCTATCAATCTAATCCAATCTAATCTAATCCAATCTAATCCAATAAACTGGGTAATTTGTAATCTTTCACTCACCTGAAACTTGCGGCCAGCTGGGATGATTCCATCCATAAAAACCATGATTCCAGGGACATCAGTACGAGCTATCCCTATTTTTCATGAGAAAAATAGCTGGTAAGCCCCCAAACATGTCCATTCACATATAGCACAGATATATAGGCTGAACGTTCCACGTCATACTCAGAGACAAAACATCGTCTCTTCCGTGAAAGCTTGGCTTCAAGTTGAAAAAGGCGAGAGAACTTGCACCTGAACGCAAGGCGCTTTGCCCCTTCCGAGATAATAGCCTGTGCCATTAGTCCGCTTGCACGGTAGCGGAGCCCCCAAGGGGGCGTGAGAAAGAAGGATCCAGGGACGAAAGGCCCCGACTGCCAGAGCCGTGGGGGGCATACAAGTGGACTAGATGGAAA
>Ga0126342_10008230_pt1 | contig 18668 bp, 10 predicted proteins | sample Cyp1metagenome_FD_92528 | JGI IMG/M metagenome (GOLD analysis project Ga0126342, IMG submission 92528) | Coral microbial communities from Lord Howe Island, Old Settlement Bay, Australia - Cyphastrea 1 metagenome | ecosystem: Host-associated > Invertebrates > Cnidaria > Coral ...
AGATAGGCTGGTAGGTAAGTAGATAGTCAGAGAAAGAGAGAGAGAAAGAGAGGAGACCTCAAGCACCTTTCGGTCCATCAGTGGCTTCGCTCTGCCATCCCTCATTCACAACAACCAAGCTCTTCTATAGGTTTCCTATTTTTGAATCTTCCGCCACCGCCTTGTGCGGTACTACTGGTATGTAATGTATTGCAGTTTTGGTTGTAGTTGTAGTTGTCGTTGTAGTTGTTGTAATTGAGTGTAGTGTAGTGTAATTGAGCGTAGTGTACTGTAGCGTGGTGGAATGCAGTGTAGTGAGGTGTAGTGTAGTGTAGTGTAGTGCAGCATAGTGTAATGTAATTAGTGTAGTGTAGTGTAGTCTTATGTAGTTGGAGTTGTAGTTAGTGTGATGTAGTGTAATGTAGCGTAGTGTAGTGTAATGTCATTATATAGTGTAGTGTAATGTAATGTAGCGCAGCTGCAGTTGCAGTTGTAGTTGTAGGTGTAGTGCAGTGTAGTGTAGTGTAGCGTAGTGAAGTGTCATTCGTGCATTGTAGCGTAGGGTATTGTAAATGTAGTATTGTAGTTAGTCTAGTGTAGTGTAGTGGAATGTAGTGTAGTGTACTGTAGCGTAGTGGAGCGTATTGTAGTGTAATGTAGTGTAGTGTAATTGAGTGTAGTGGAGTGTAGTGGAGTGTAGTGGAGTGTAGTGTAGTGTAGTGGAATGTAGTGTAGTGTGGTTGTAGTGTAGTGTAGTGGATTGTAGTGTAATGTAGTGTAGTGTAGTGGAATGTAGTGTAGTGTAATATAGTGGAGTGTAGTGGAGCGTAGTGTAGCGTAATGTAGTGTAGTGTAGTGGAACGTAATGTAGTGTAGTGCAGTGTAATGTACTTGAGTGTAATTGAGCGTAATGTAGTGTAGTGGAGTGTAGTGTAGTGCAGTGGAATGTAATGAAGGTGTAGTTGTTGTAGTGTAGTGTATTGGAGTGTAGTGTGGTGTAGTGGTGGTTGTAGTTAAAAATGTTACAAAACCCTCACGTTTTGCTCACTTTTGACAAGGTGCACCATCTCTTGCGCCTGCCACACAAAACGTCATCTGAACTTCCAAAAGTGGTCCGAGAATGGTGTGCTTTGTACATTTTCACTTCAAAATGTGCTTCGCACCACAATGGCGTGCACTTTTTCGACATCGCAACTTCCAAAAGTGGTCCAAACATGGTGTGTTTTCTGTGTTTTGTACATGTTGACTTTGAAATGTGCTTCGCGCCACAACAGCGTGCACTTTTTCGACATCTGAACTTCCAAAAGTGGTCCGAGAATGGTGTGTTTTGTAAATTTTGACTTCGAAATGTGCTTCGCGCCACGACGGCGTGCACTTTTTCGACATCTCAACTTCCAAAAGTGGTCCGAGAATGGTGTGCTTTGTACATTTTGATTTTGAAATTTGCTTCGTGCCACAACGGCGTGCAATTTTTCATCTCTCATCTGGCCAGATGGCTCGGCACCCGCCGCTTTAGCGAGCCTACTTTTCGACCCTCCGGAGCCACAAATCATTGGAAAAACACACTGTTTTGCGACTTTCCTACCTTTTCGTGCATCTGCATCTTCTTTCTTCTGACTCTTTCTCTTCTCTGATCTTCTCTCTTCTAATCTTTCTCTTCTCTCTGACTCGTCCCATCTCTGCTTTTCATCTGTCCATATTGTCGGAAGTTTGACTTGAAAACTTCCTTCGATTATTCTAATTTGTGATAGGTCAAAAACAACTGACAAAAATCTAGCCGATCATTGATGTTCGAGCCCTGAATTGAGATGGGGGTGTCAATCGGCTACTCCCAAATCCACTGTTTAACCAATGTTCCTCATCAAAAAACAGTTTCCGGGATACATCCCGATCTCAGATACGCCATTTTTTATCCAAATATCACATTGATGATTTATTCCATACAGATATTCCCATGAAATATCACGATAAGAGGAGGAATTTCTGCTAGAAACCCTTAAAAGAACGATGATTGGACCAGCCGGTTATACTGTGCCGTTGAAAACAGCCGGTTTTTTCCATGACTTACCCCATTTAGATCAGCGTCCCCATTCCACTCACGTTTTCTTAATGTTCACTGTCCCAATGTTCAACCAGGTTCTTTCATATTCCCGGAAAAAAAAGCATTTGAAATGTTGGAGAGAAACATAAGTCATATTAATTAAGTTGGAGATTTGTTCCTCAGGAAAACACACATCAGCATAAGTAATATATATATATAATAAGATATTAAAAACTTGGTAAATCTCCATGAATTCCCCTGAGGAACGCTCGAGTTTGGGCACCTGGAAACTCGTGGACTGCGACAGCGTCGATGCGAAACTCGTGGGAGTTGCAGAGACGGAGACCCAGGACTTTGACGGTACATCCATTGGGAATATCATGGGTACATAGATCATATATCCATTGGGTATATCCATTGGGTATATGAGTAGTACAACGATATATCCATGGATATGTATTTATATATATATATATACATATAGGTTTCAAATCAACTATATAGTATGTCATTTGTTGATATGTGTTGATGGATATGATCAAAAGTGTATAAATATGAGGGGTGAACCATAAACACTAGGAGTGTAATAGGGCTAATGGCATTAATGGAGAGGATATGGGTACATAATGGGTATATAATGCCAATATACCGACCAAAATGGGGATGGAGTGGGATATATCACCAACATTCAACAGTATAATTTCGGGGTGTCTGAACATGGGGGAACACCCTCAAAGCAATGTTCATACGGAAAATGATGATAAGGCACCAGGTGCTTGGTGCCTTATTTTCAGACAAAGCCAAGTTGGCCCAAGTTGGATAATGTGGTAAACCTTAATGGGAGAAAGCGTTTGGGAGTGGTATGCATATTCTTAAATGGGGGGCCAAGGAGCTACTAAGAGTTTCTCAACCACCTGATGTTTTAATTAGTGTATGATATATGAAAAACTTATTATATACTAAATTATACCGGATATCTCTATATATATATATATATACTAATTATTTATAAACCATTTATATATATACATATATATATATATATCCGGTATAATTTGGTTGTGCCAATCTTTGGTCTCGGGGGCTAAACGCACCAGAAAAACTACCCAACTTTGGCCATGCGACCTTCGAGCGAACATGATCTTCAATACCTTTGGCAATAAGATTTATCCTTTTCGATTGTGACATAACGGGGGCTTATACTGCGTATCTGCTTTGGGATTCGGAATTAGCCAATTTTTTTACATATGGGGATAGCTAAATTTTAGAGACAGCCTGAAAAATGATGGTTGGTTGATGGCTATGGGTGGATTTAAGCTTCGAAATTGTGCGGATATGACCCCTAAATGCTTAGACAGAATAACTGATCATGTGTTGGTTACAACCAATGGGGTTGTTTCTGGGAATCCAACCATTGAAAGATGGAAATCGAACCATTGAGTCCCAGTTTGTCACCAGGGTTGTATTTCCAATACCCTTTGGTCATTTAAGGTTTTTCAAAGTGGAAAGCCAGCGGTTTTTGTAGAGTAATTCATCGAATGTTTACCGTTCGATTTGTGGAACTGAGACATCTTTTTAGGTCATGTCATGCCTGGTTGGTGGTTTCAAACATGTTTCATTTTCCATAATTTATGCGATTATGATTCCAACTGACCAATATTTTTCAGAGGGGTTGAAACCACCAACCAATTTTGATATTGACTGTTGACTGCCAATTGTTGACGAAAAACCATTCTTTTTCTGCCACCAATCCAGTCAGTGACCGGCAATGAGCGTCGAGTTCGGACCGACAGTTGGTTGGGGGTGCTGTACCAAGATTCAGAATTTGAAGAGACATCAGCATCCAAAGATAAGAGTATGTGGCTATGGATCATTACCTTTTTTTATACGATTTGTTAGGGGATGAACATCCATAAACCAGCTATTTTGATGTGAACAGGTTTCGAACCATCCCCATGTTGATCAACGATGAGGATACAACCCTGGTGATTGGATGGGCACATAGCAACGAAGCAGGAGGAACATGCAGAGGGTTTGAGTTGTTGCTCATTGCAACATTTTGTCAACATACGGTGGATGGAGGAAATCCTGCACCACCTGGGATGGTTGAAACCCTAGAAACAATGGGATAAACCACCTATCAACTGGTGCAAGTTTCTTCCATCCACAGTAGGTTTGGAAAAAAAACACATAACGATTGTCCTGTTTCATATGGCCCTATACCCATTGTCATTCAGAGGACTGATCGACTATCCCTTTCCGCCGTTGAGCAAATTGGCAACATCTTAGGTGAGCCCATACCAGCGCGCTTTGACCACAAGAAATAACCAAAGTTTGAAAGATTCCTGATCCGAATTGATGTTCTTCAAAATCGGCGAGTACTCCAAAATTAGTCATTGGACCCATTGGAAATCACCAATTTCAGATGATTTTGGAGTCTCCCCTTTTTGTGAATTCCCTTCATATTCCCCTCACAGAAGTACTTCGGAAACTGGATTGATGTGGCGGTCAGGTCCGGAGGATACAAATTTCCGCACTTGGAGATGGCTTGTTGTCGGATTTTGTGCTGACTTTCTTTTTTATTGGAAAAACACATCACTTTTTCTGGGTTGATATGTGAATTATATATAGATCCAATGTTGAAAAATGTGGTCCATTTCTTCTGGCTAATTTCACATGTGTCATTTCGGGGCCCGTCAAACACTTCCTGCAGGATGCAAGCTGTCCTCAAACCATGAACCATGTCCCGTGCTTTGATTCCAGCACATGTGGTTCCGGCAAGAAGAGAATTCATTTATATTGTGTATATTTACAATATGTATTTATATTTTATGTATATATATATATATGTTCCCAACACATTTGTTGGTAAAGAATATGATTTGAGGTTACTAACAAAAATACCATCCTGTTTTACTCTAAGATGGGGACGGCCACCGGCATGTTTTTGATATGTTTGATGGGAAAGTCATTTGCCAAAGGACCACTCTCCGTCATTGGATTCCTTGAGCTTTGACCTGGGGTGTTTATTTTCTTCCTTTGTGGCAAAGCAAAGGAAGATTATCATGATCATGACATGATGAAATTCCCGATGCAGATTTCATAAAGGCTATGCCTCAAGTCTTGGCCATTGAATCATTGGCAAACTCAGAGCTACGGTGAAGGTTTTAGAGAATACCCTCTGGGAATCAGCTCCATGGCCGACTGGAAAACTCCCAATTTATCGACCAGTTTCCCTTTGAAATGCCTATGTATAAGGAATCTCCCAGCCAGACATGTTTGATTACCGGAGGTGAAAATTGCAACAGTGATAAATCTGATCACTGGTTCAGCGCAGTTACAGAGAAAAAAAAGCGCAACACAATTGTGCACCAAATTGCAGCCAAGAAATCTCAGATCGACTGCGGTTGCCTAATTTTGCCAATGTCGAACATGGCACGGTCTTCACTCGGTGTCCCCCCACGCTCTTCCAGGGCACCGAGGCTAAACAGCGTGGCACCGTGGCACCGCGCCGCGCCTGGCAGGAGACGGTGGGAAGCCCTTTGAGCAACGGGAGGCTTCTGGAGGTCATGAGAGTCATGGGCGGCTCGGCAGCACAAAGCAACGCTATGAAAGTGGCACAAAGTGGTGGCCCATGGTGAACTAAGTATGGAAAGTTTAGGGTTTAGACTTATAGTTACGCTAACCAGGGTTTAGATTTATCAATTGATTTAGACAGGTGTTAAGAATTTGTTTCGTTGGTGAACCAACCTAGAACCGGGAGGCACAGCTTTGTGTTTCATTTTGAGGCGCCTAGTTTTGACCCATCCATTTCTTCGCTCCGCTGGCCAAGGTGCTTTTGGAGATCGCCGTCTGCCATCCAACACCTGGGACTTTGATTGCAGGCCCGTCAATGGTTCCGGTGATGAAGGTCTTTGAACATGCTTGACCTTCAAAATATTTCACAACAGACCCCAACGACCCCGAACAGTGTTAGCAAAGAGTGACAGCAGCATTGTTTGTGGGGTAAACGCATGTAAACACCCATGCTCGGGTGATTTTTGACGGTCAAAGTAGTTTTGATGTTCGATGTGCAGCTGTGTCATGTGTAGAGACAATTTGAAATTTAAGAAATGAATGTCTATTTTGACCTTGCTGCAAAGTTTTGCAGCATGTCCCCCGACGAGTGCTCAGCAAACAAATCGTTGAATTTTGCTGACACATAGCACCCCCAAGAAAAATAATCAAATGTATCTGTATTTTACCAAAGATTTACTCCTGAGTCTTTGCTGTGAATGCTATACTGCTTTTTAATATACATATCATATATACAGATAAATATATTGCCGGGGGACACCTGCAGGCAACATTTTCACAAAGGTCACTTGCCGTTGAGGACTCGGTGCCTTGGACAAGGGCAAGCAGAATCCATGCGAGGAGGCGCCAATCGGTGATGTTGGAATTCCTTGGGGGGAAATTAGACATAAACTTCAACATTAAACAAATATTATTTTCCCAACTGCCAAACAATTTTTCAATGTTAACATTAGTTAGCTGATTTTTTACTTGTGGGAAAAATATCAACATGAAACAATAGTTAAACAAACATATCTTTCCAAATGCCATATAACATTCCTCGCTGATATTCCATTTTTTTGAATTCCAACAAGATTTTGACATTTTTGTGTGTGCAGTAATGTTTTGTAATGTGGGAAACTCAATAATGAACCATCCCCAAATCATCACCTGGGTGGGATTCCAGCCATCCCCAAATGGTAGTTTTGTGGCATTGGGTTTACCACATGAATGGGACTGTCACATATCAGTTGCTACCCAGTGTGCCAAAGTCAGAAAAATCCAATTGCCAAACGAATCATAGGAATACCATTTTCAACCCGCCCAAAAATGTGTTTGTTTTCTTTCTGCTGTTCAGACATTTTTCTATACAAAATCATTGTAGTGTTCATGGTTTGTATATATTTTCCTGGTCGGCGTTGATGCAGGAAACGAGGGCAATATTTGGCAAGGTTGCATCAAAGAATTGCACGAGTGCCTCGGTTTCCCCTCGGTGACTCACGCTTTTTTGAGCGACCCAGATCATGCAAAAAAATGTTAAGTTCATGTGGTGTTCACAACATACTTGGACCCTCCAAGTATCCATGAAAAAACGCAATGATGTTTTTTGTGTTTGTTTCTAGGTATTTGGGGAGTGTGCAAACCCATTACATCCTTTAACTGCATGTTCCCCGGATATGAGGGCTTGGATTGGGACTGCTACTGTTCGCTTCATCATGTTGTATTTACATCAGGCCATAGGTGCGAGTATGGTACTTTTGGGATTTGTTTGTTTGTTTCACAGCGGCGAAGGTGTCCCAAACATTCGACTGAAAAGAAGGCGACAACTTTCATGTTCCAGTGTGGGGCCACGAACATGTCCACAATTTGGGTGGGGACGATAACTTCCCGTGGCATGACAGCTACCTCATCGGAATAATACATTGCGTTTTTTTCGGGATGATACCCACGAATGACTGCCATATATTTGTTTCAGCTGGTCGGAAGCTGCCTCCTGCTCCGCGATGCCCTCGCACCCCCTTATATAAAGTATTCAGAAATGGGTTCCCAAAGCGAGTGATATTTCCGGCAAAAGCCACACGTACCAAGGGTTTCGATTTGGAAGTTCTGGCGTTACGATCTTCGTAACTACATTGACCGTTTCAGCAATGTTGGACCTATAGGATTTTCATCCGTGTTCATCCCATAGGTGAGTGGATGTCACGGGCCTTGATCCCATAGACAGCTGGTACCTACTAGGACGCATATCCTCGTACAGTTTGTTTGTTTGTTTGAATGCCGTGCCAAAGTGGAGCTGAATCACTTCCGTACTGGCCGGTGTTGCGGACAAAGGTTTCCTGGTGCACAGCCTTGGGTCTTTCTGAACAACATATGAGACGGGCTGCTTTAACCCATTGACTATAAGTCGATAGCCACAAGAGGAGAACACTGGTGATTGTATCGCTTTGTCTAGCCGTTCTTTTCCCGTGCAGCTGGGGTGTTGGGAGCAACCCTGTTGAACCCTGTTGTAACTCATGGTTGGAGGTTCCCTCTGTAAACCTTTGGTGTTAGTTTCTGTGTGGCATTTGTCTTGCCAAAATGGTGCCATTTCCTCAGCTAACATAGACCCTCTTAAATAGTGGTTTGGAAGATTATGCTATTTTCAGGCAGTCTGCTGAATCTGCTGAAGGGTTTTGTGACAAACCGTCTCAACAATGGAATGCTGATTGATAGTCTATTTTCAGTGCTGGATTTGCTCCCATGCTGTTTGATGTTTGACCTGCGTAGTTGCGCTTGAACCCGGCCTGTTGTTGAAGAAACTGTTTGAATTAGCGCACCCTGGCAGCAGTTCATGTGGTAAACCCAATGCCAAAAACCATCCCAGGAACCAAGCATATGGAGCTCATTTTGCAATATTTATTTATCACTCACCATTTTTTATATTTTCTGGCTGGTATGTTGTTGGTGTTCATGTCGCTCACTAGCGTGTACTTCTGTTACGTTTGTCACTATGAAGAGGTATTGAAGGTCATGAGGCCCACACCATCACAAGAAATGCCCACAGAACCCTCATCTCAACCCAGCAAGGCAGTTCCCGCATACAGGTCTTTAAGCCAGGTATTCGTCTCGGGTTCATTGTGTTTTCAACGAAAGCCGCGTTGCAGGGGTACTTTTTTACTTTTTTTCACCTCTGGAATGTGAGACCGTGAGAGGCAAAGAGTTGTGACATTGTATCAAGAAGTGCCATTATAACCCTTGATGTCCTTGAAGAGTTTTTACGGACTTGAACTGTGCACCTTGCTGACACTATTTATAGCAGGTTCCTCTAGTGACAAGTAAATGATAGTAAATGCATTTAAATGCATATTTCCGTTTGCAAAACATGTGCCAAGCAGTGTTTGCACATTATTCCCGTATATATTGGCATGCATGCATCGTGTGCAAACAGAGATATTTTTGCAAGCGTTTGAAATTATCAATGTAATTTGGGAATTTCAATGAACCCTTTCATCGCATATAATCATGCAGTGTTCGGAGTTGATGTTTCCCAGTGCCCTCCAAAGTTTATTATATGAAATGCTTGGCAATTCACCAATTTGCCACCATTGACGTTTGTATGTGTGGGAAAAGGTGGGTCTGTCTACCCAAAACGATCGATGACGCGCCGCAGATTAATTGCGTTCAAGCCAGACCACAACCGAACAATTCACGTTTGCACATAGATGCTGAAGATAATTGTTCTGAAGAGAACGATGTGTCGCAAAAAAATGATATACACCCGCGGAATGGTAGGCCGACCTTGAAATTAGGCGCCATTTGAATCTGCGAGTTTTTCGATCCCAAAAACGGCTGTCTATATATATATATATCTATCTATCTATATATATATATATATCTATATAATTCTATTTACATATATCATATATCATTATATCTACATTTGCCGAACTAATAGGCCATCATTGTTGGCGCATTACGTGGATGCGTGCTCCCAGTTGGAACGCAGGGCGAAGTGGATCAATATTTCAGCAAGTGATTTGCCCCGACAGCCGAGTCACTGGCCGCTGCTGGCCTTCACGCAACTGCCCGCACTGGCATCAAAACCATTCATGTCTTTGGGTTTGAATGGTGCCTTGGATTGTGACTGGCTGGCTGTGTCATGGTGGGTGGTTGGCGTGGGCGTGTACACATAGAAAATTCAAGGGGCCATAACGTGCAATTTATTGAGATCCCAATGGTGGATTTAACCCGCATCATGTCCTTCCGGGCAGTTCGGCGCAGAATAGACTTTTGTACATGAAGTAACTGGGTTTGATTCAGTGCATTCGATGAACAGTGCATGGCAACCCGTCTGGGAGATCATTGCCGATGGTTCGTTCGTCTGGGATTTAAAACAAGTGACCTCAAATTATTTTGTTGGTGATTACGTTCCCGAGTGTTTTTTTGTTGGGCCCAGGGTACCCGGAAGCAAAAATAATTTAGACACGTATGTGGAAAAAGTGCTGTTAGTGCAGTTGATTTTGTGACGTGTGGTCACGATGAGAACACACAGTTGGATACTGGCTTTAAAAATTGTGTATACATGTGTTTCCCCTTGTTGGAAGTATCGCTATTGAATATGGTTGGCGGGAATGTGCAGCCTGACAAGCACCTGATGTCTCAACTCACGCCAAAAACTTTCATGTTTTAACAAGTTCTTGGAAATTTGCCGATTCTGTATGAAAACGAAATGAAACGAGGGACGTGCATGTCCTGTTTTTCTCCGACCACCGTTTGATGTTTTCTTGTTTTTTGCCCAGGGGTCTTGGGAAGTGCTGATATCTCGGTCGACAAGGACGGTCTGATCGTCAATCAGTTGTTGCTTCAGATTCTGGTGTTTGTCCAATTCAAATGTGCAACGTTTTTCTGTATGTTCATTTTTTTTGATGTTTTCCCATTTTGGTGGCATAATGAATTGGAACGTGCCATGGCAGAAACATGTTTGTTTTTGAAAAACCATGTTTGATGAACATGTGTTTCTTTATTTGTTTGTTCGTTCGTTCGTTAGTTCGTTCGTTTGTTCGTGTGTTTGTTTGTTTCATATTTTCCTTTGACGCAACAAGCGTCAAACGGTGATCACATGTTTTACCCTGGCAACCATGGTTCGCGTCACATGGTGCGCAGGACGTGGCGGCGTTGAAGTTTCTGGCGGAGCAGAGTCCCATGACGTCCAACTCCTCGGGGCGTGCGTTGCTGCGACGCTTGAAGGCCGGCGGGTCCGCTGGTCCGACAGCGACAGCGACGGCGTTGAGGGCCGTTGAGGGGTTGTAAAATGGTGATTTCATGGTGTTTAATTGTGATTTAGTGGGTAAAACAATGCCATAATCAATGTAAAATTGTTGGTTGATGTTAGTAAATGAAAAAAAATGTTAAGTAGCAACCCATATCAACATCAACCATCAACACCTAAACTGTTAATGTGGGTAAAACAATGCCAGAAACCACCCATGAGTGGGAATGGTAACCATACCACCTACAAAAATGGTGATTTGGGGGTTGGTTTTATGGTATTGTTTTACACACATTACACACCTGGACTTAAATAACATTCAGAAGTAATGGGGTAAAGGCAAACTTGGTGGATAGACTGGTGTTTCACCCCAGTAAATGACTTGGACTTGGACTGACCCGACTTACTCTAGGTAAAACTAACCGGGGTTATAACCAGGTAACCAATGTCAAAATATGTAGAGAATAGCTGGTTGGTGGTTTGTTTTTTTGGGAATGATAATCCCAACTGACTAATATTTTTCAGAGGGGTTGAAACCACCAACCAGATAGGCATGGCCGGCACGGATTTGTCGATTGTTTTCAACCATGGTTTTGGGATACTAATCCAATAATAACCAACCTGGGATATTGATATTGGGGATCTCACAAGACGAGTATCAGAATATTAACTATAACCAATAGTGTTTATATTTACAGCAGCAATACCGGTGATCCGTTAACTGATTCAGAGTTAGGGATAAACCATGATTAGGACTCAGGACCACCACCATTAAACAACTGTGACTTTGGATCTTGATATGTTTCAACAGGTTTCGAGAGTGTTCAGAATTTCAGAGCAAGAACCAGCTTTTGGTTGAACCAAGCCCTGTGCCGCCAGGCAGACTTTCAGAACTTTGGTGAGTTTCTTGGAAGTTTGCCTGGTGTGGGTGGGTGATTGTGCTTGGTTTGTGGAATGAAAACATCATCCAGTGGTTAGGAGAGAGCTAAGGGGCTAGAGGTATCCATATTCCTTACCGAATGGCGAGCCAAGGAGCTACTAAGAGTTTCCCAACCACCGATAAAGATCTTTGGGAATTCACATGGGACAAACTTGCTTTGTTTCTACCAACAAGCAGGCATGGGTGGCATAGCCAACAAGCATGTCAATGTAGATTTCCCATCGGGATTCAGACATGCCCCTCTGCTGTTAGACTGCCCAGTAATCGATAGGAGTGTTTCACTACTGCGCAGCGCAAGAGGAATCATCCAAACAGCAGGATCACCAATCCACACACCCTGCTTTGCGGTTGTTGAATGCACCCCTCAGTTTTCCAGACTGGTTGTTGATGTTTTTTTGCTTTGAACTTTGTTATTGGTGAAGTGTTCATGTGTTGAAGGTGTTTCTTAACGTTCACTCTCCCAAGTGACACGGCTACACCATCTTATATTGTGGGATTGAATCATATTGACACCACAATTCTCTGTTGTTGATATACCAAGTATCCCATATGTCCATATTTTGATAGTGACGCATCCCCCAAATACCCCACTTTGATGTGCATCTCACTTGCCTTCTAGCAATCAGCCACGTGGCTGGAAAAAGCCGGAAGTAAATTGATGTTTAATTTGGAAAGTAAGTAATCTGTAAATGCAGGACTTTCCATTGCGATGTTTGATTACCAGAGAGTATATATGAACTATTTTTTGGGCATATATGAAATACACCAACTAGATTGATGGGATGTAATAGTGTAGTAAATGTTGTTTATCAGTCGCCTACAGTTCCTGATTTGAACCCGCCCTTGTGTATCGGTAATATCCCTGAATATCCCCAATTCTTGCAAATTTGCGCGGCATAACTACACAACATGTCACTGTCCAGTATAATATACATTATGCAGCTATTGTCATCATGATTTAATAGCTAACAAACAAAACATACCCTCTGGTAAACTAACATAACTATGGTAAATCACCATTTTTAATAGGTAAATCAACTGTTAATGAGCCATTTCCAATAGCAAACTGTTAGTTTACCGGAGGGTAATGATCTATTTGGGACAATGATCGGGAAATCACCTGCACTGCCACCACCAAATGGCACTTCACCACACCACGGAGAACTCGCGGTTTGTCCCATGGAGGCTACAACAAGCGACCTTCCGCAACATCACCAGCAGCACTGCTTCACAAGTGCTGCAGGTGTGCCAGCCCTTGACGTGCGAGAAATCATGGGAAAAATGATGGAAAACCCATGGAGTGCTTCAGAAATGATGGGACAATTGTGGGAAAAGGGGTTGATGGGGTTGATGAATCCTACTCAGGGATGTTTTATGTTATTTCTTTGAAGTTTTAACATTATTGCGTTTTCGAGGTTTTCCGACAATGGCATTTGAAACCACAAAATTTTGATGTTAGCCAAGTACTTGTTTAGAAGTAGCTGGTGTAGACCTTGTTATATGTGATCAATTTAGCACATGTTAGCAGGGAAAAGTGCGGTGCGCACTCCCCGTTGAATTTCAGAATCCTGTTTATCGGGATCTAGTATGATCGGGTAATGCGATTAGCCAGAAAAATCACCAGTCAAGGCAATTGATATACAATATATGTTTTGTCCTTATGTTTTTTATTTTTAACTGGGTTCAATTCATAGCAAACCCCAAAAGATAGAAGAGTAAAAAGCAAGAAATCCCCACTTAAATAGTGCCAACATATTTGTAAGATACCATTTGGTAAAATCACTCTTTGGAATAGGTAAATCAACTGTTAATCAGCCATTTTCAATAGCTATGTTAAATTACCAGAGGGTACCTTATAAACCATAGATTATCCATATATTGACCATAGATTATCCATATTACAAAACTATTGCTATAGCCAGTTTCGTTAAATTACCAGAGGCCATTAAGTCCCATTATATAAATCCCATTAAATCACCATTAAACCACCATTAAATCACCATTAAACCACCATTAAATCACCATTAAACCACCATTAAATCACCGTTAAATCACCATTAAATCACCATTAAACCACCAACCACCATTAAACCTTTTCAGCGGCGAAACATGAATTTTCCCTCGCAGGAGCGGCATCAGTTGGAAGCGCTGCAATCGGAGACCGAAAGTTTGATCCAAGCGCTGGAGAGCCTCTTGGTTTGAACAGGGCAGTGATCCACAGCCATGATGGTTAATGATGGTTAATGATGGGTAATGATGGTTAATATCTGGTTAATATCTGGTTAATCACGGCTAATAGTGGTTAATAGTGGTTAATAGTGGTTAATAGTGGTTACCCTCTGGTTATGACCAACAGTTCGCCATGGTTTTTCGATGGCCCATAGAAATAGATGGTTTGTCTATTAAAAATTGGGATTTTCCATGGCTATGTTAAATGACCAGATGGTAATCATGAAAATTGTAAGGTATACATAGGTATACATTATACTATATAATACTGGCTGGTGGTTTGGAACAGCTGACATGTTTCCATAATATATGGGATAATCCTTCCCATTGACTCATATTTTTCAAGATGGTTAGAACCACCAACCAGAATATGTTTTTCATCCTGAAGTAGATAGAAATATGGGATTTTCATAGGGATTCCATGTGTTTCCCGCTTTTAGTGGTGGTGTTTTGACATTTCCACATTCTATCTACTCCAGGATGACTATAATGGGTAGTCTAGTGTAATGATGCGCATTTATGGGATATGATGGGCATATAGCCAATGATACGGGAATTAGAGACAAACAAAAAACATCGTATTCGTTGATTTGCTGAGTTGATGATTGGACAATTTTCCTGGGGAAATCCACTGGACATGGTGCATCTATAGGGAAAAAGGGTTGAGGGCTTAGGGTTCCTTAAGCAAATCCGCGTAGGGTTCCTTAAGCAAAATCATGTATTACAGGGTTGGGGGTAATTAATTTGTAAAGATCATATCGTTATTTTCCCATGAACTAAGATTTGCTAACATTAATCAAGCATTTTATCTATGCGTGGGTGTTCCTTCCTCCCTTCCCCCTGATTAAACACCGCCTATAGCTGGGCCCCAAATATGTGTGAATCCTCTCACGAACCATGGCTAAAATTCATATGTGAATTTGTGCACGGTTATTTCATTTTGAAGAGAATGGATGGGCAAGATGGTGGATTTGACAAGTCAAAAACTGGTGCCCATGAGGATGTGATGAGGGAGGTGTTCAGTCATCATTTCGCACAAGAAGCTTTGATGACCATCCTCTCCCATCCAAGCAGACTTTGCAAGATGCGCTGCTTTGGGGTTAAGCACCGGACTTTGTCAATGGGCCTCCTGATTGCCTTCATCCTGCGGCTGGATGTGAAGTGCTGGTGTACATGGACTACCTTTGCAGCTGCAAAATGGTAAGGAGGTCATGCAAGCCTTCTTGTTTCCACCACATCCCATAAGGTGGTGCCCCCCAAGTTATGTTTGTTGGTTTGTAATCTCATGAAAACTGGTTCGATATATCACCAACAAAAACCCTAGTTTAATTGGGGTTATTTGCGCTATATAACTGAACGCTATCGAACGGGGGCACCACCTTGATTCCCATCAGCAGTTGGAGTTGAGCAATTGATGGTCGAATCCATGGGTCTTGGGAAAAAGGCATGCAGATCTTGTAGATCGCTGTTTATGCTAAACATATTTGCATTTGTGATATATATATATATATATATTCATGTGATTATTAATGCATATGCTGCTATTTATGGTTGTGGTTGGTTGTGCATCCTTTGTCATGAGTTGCCTGGGAAAATGTTCTGAAGGGAACAATGATCCTGTTTTGACCCATGAATGGGGATATACAGTAATTAACCAACCAAAAGACACAGTGTTCCAAGGATTACGATGTATCTAAGTTTCAATATGTCAGAAGAATTCGGAACTAAACATGGTGTGATGTATGATTATGTTGGTGACTCCATGAATTGCAAGTGAACATAAATCATGAAAATATGTATCTTGCTCGGGTCAAACATCCTTTTCTTAACAAGTGGCATGTACATCCAACAGGAGCCAGCCTTTTCCGGCATCCACCAATATTGTAATTATGGTACAATAGATCCGAGGGTTCTACTTAAATGCGTAGCAATTTGTGCTTAGAGAAAGGGTACTCAATGTACTCAATGTTGTTTTTCACACCCATATTTCGTGCTCGTCCCAAATGTTAAGTTAGTTGGTTACATCTCAATTTAGTGTATATTTATTGTTAGTTCAATCACCATTTCCTGTTGATTTGCTCATAACACAACCATTCGTTTGTCCGTGCTCATTGATTTAGATTGCTCAAATTTGATGGCTTCAAGGCACCATGAACTTCATGTGGTGGTGAAATACGCATGTTTGGAATTTTATCCACGTGTTTGCCTGGTTGAAATATTGAAATTCTATGAAATCCCTCTATGACTTGGCACGCATCAACCGATTCAATTCTATGAAATCCCCACGTCTCTTGGCAAAGAAGAGCCCCTGCCAAGGCATGTTACAGGAGGACACTAAAGCAATGCAGCTTGGTCAAAACTTTGGCGCTAGCAGCAGCAAATCGTGATTGAAGGAGAAAACTGTGGGTTCAAACCAGCAAGAAATAAGGATTTAGTTGATCTTACGGACAATGCATGGGGATTTACCCAGCAAGTATATATTCATCTTGCAACAAGAAGATCATATTAAATAATTTGGGATGTATATGGGAAAAAACGGTTTTTGTCCATCATGTTCACTCATTTCCATTTGGGTAATCATATGTTGTCCATATCTATCTATGTAGAATATTCTACACGGCATGGACAGCGTAACAATGTACACATGGGCCTTGCAATCTGCAAACAATATTAAGGTAAAGAAACAATCGAAAGTGTTTTGCCATCACATTTGATGAAGACATATGGAGCTTTCCTAAAATGGGGGTACCCGACAATCATTCAATTTAATTGGAATTCCGTTATAAACTATCCATTTTATGGTACGCCCATGGCTTGGAATCCTTCAGATAAGGGTTAAAGAATAGCTATCATATGATCTCTGAATAATGATATGATCTATGATATTATGGTCTACTTTAAGGGTGCCCTCTGGTAAACAAACATAGCCATTGAACATGGCCATAGAAATAGTGGATTTTCCAATTAAAAATGGTGATTTTTCATAGTTATGTAAACGTTTACCAGAGGGTATCACCATTTGTCACCATATATAAACCATATATACACAGTGAATACACCATGGGTACCCCTATTTTAGGACCCCCCCCCATAAGCGCGCGGCGTGCCGGCCTGGCTCCAGGTATGAAGCCATGGAGGCGGCCAAAGCGATGGCCAACGGCGCAGGTGCGACGCCGGAACAAGCAGCCTGAGGCATCCACAGGAATCCCCCAAAAAAAATGCAGAAAAATGCATTCACTGTGTCAGATTAGTTTTTGTTTTTTTTTTAATGTTGGCATGTTATATTTTGGATTGAATTGTTATCTCTATGATTCCATGGTGTACTAGCAGTATTTGCTTTTTCCTTATTTATTTTGATTAGTTTTATTGTTTTGGTTAAATTTGATTTGGATATTGATATTTACAGCATCTGTTGATTAATATCCATACTTTCATATTTTGTAATATATATATATATTAACATGGGGTTGTTATTTGATATTGTGTTTTGCCATGAAGATGGACATACCATGGAATCGCTTGGAATCCCTAGGGTTTGATGTCAAAATTATAGATAAATTCGGATATGGGGCAAGGTTTTACATACTGTGGATGGTTGCGAAATCCTGCTTCACCTAAAAGGATGCTTGAAACCCAAAGAAAATTTCATAGGATGGTTGTAACCACCCGTTTTCAACTGGTGATTTCGCTACCATCCACCGTATCTCTTGTTTTGAAGATGCAAGCTTGGCTGGGTTTCAACATCTACCCTCTGGTAAACATACAAAAAGCTATTGCAAATGGCCATAGAAATAGTAGATTTTCCCATCAAAAATGGTGGATCTTTCCATATAGTTTTTTGTAGATTCACCAGAGGGTAGATTTAAATCTACTATTTGCATACATACAGTATAAGCGCGTGCCTCACTGCGATGCCACTGAAATGATGCAGTTGTTATCTCAGCTGTCTCTGAAGTGTCCATCCACCGATGTCAATGCACGAGAAGCGCAACAAGGAGTCAGAAAGGGAGAGAAAAGATTATTGCACTGACACCGACTGATTAACAACCGGTTTCAGCCGGTTTCATGTCAGGCGGCTCTTGTCGAACCATTGCAGACAACCCATCGACCTCTGAGGATCTCCGACAGAGCCAGGGCCTTTCTGTTTTGAATTTCATTCAGATCATAGGGATATATCAAGAGCTAAATATAGCTTCCTGATAATATAGCATATTACCATTTTAGGGCATTACTACATAGTTCATGTGTTAGTTCTTTGGGATCATGTGCTAGCCATATTGCTAGTTACCCCCATCCAAGATCATCCAAGAAACCCATCAGCTATCAATTATCACTTCATACTGTATCCCCGGATTTTTCATGGTTAAAGCATGCTACACCCCATATTTAATGACTAGATTCTCAAAAACCCGAAGTTCCCAACCCCCGCATACATGCATGCATGCATGCATGCATCCATCCATCCATCCATACATCCATACATCCATACATCCATACACCCATCCATCCATCCATCCATCCATCCATCCATCCATGCATACATACATACATACATACATAAATACATACATACATACATACATAAAAACATACACTCATACACTCATACACTCATACATATATATATATATACATATATATATACATATATATATACATATATATATACATATATA
>Ga0126342_10008231_pt1 | contig 18666 bp, 17 predicted proteins | sample Cyp1metagenome_FD_92528 | JGI IMG/M metagenome (GOLD analysis project Ga0126342, IMG submission 92528) | Coral microbial communities from Lord Howe Island, Old Settlement Bay, Australia - Cyphastrea 1 metagenome | ecosystem: Host-associated > Invertebrates > Cnidaria > Coral ...
TGATCAATCTTACTTTTTCACATCATATTTCACATCATATCTTTCCATAGCTCATATAAAATTCTCCAACTATTCACCGACTATCTTTTACGACTACCATCCTCAGAGCTGCTTGAAAAACATGTTTTTTCGCTCTCGGGCCAACCGTCGTCTAGTTTTTAGACCCCAATCACACATTGAACGCTGAGGTCTTCACGGTGGATCCGCAGTCGGGAATTCTACATCCGGCACAGGATCGCGGTTTTGGCCAAAGCCCACATGCTGACATTCTGCCCTACTAATATGCTAGAAAGCAAAAGGGAATAGAGTGACATGGAGCATCTTGATGCATTTTGATCTACTTTGAATACCAGTCCAATAGGAGTGAATGAAGAGTTTGTGAAACTATCTGTGGCCATTTCTTGTCATACATTGAAGCAGAAAGAAATGCATTCCAACCTTGCCAAGCAGGGAAATCAAGCAATCATGTTTGGCAGGACTGTTTGGTTAGAGCTGCTTTCTTGCCCAACGAGCCTATCGAGTACAAGGCGAAATCTGATTCAACTCAACTTCCCTTCGGCCCCTTCGGTCCACGTTGTAGTGTATGAATGTATGAATGTATATGGTGTGTTGGCAGTCTCCTGTTGCATCAGCGTGTTTTGATGGGTATCTGTAGGGAATCGGTCCAAAATTTGAAAATCACGGATCCTGAACTGGAGCCATCAAGTATCACACACCAACCTCTGTGACGTGAGTTTGGGATATTTTGGAGCTCTTCAACATTCTTCAACACTAAGCCATAGAAAGCCATAGAGATCATAGAGGTCCAGTGACATCCAACTGCCAGGCAAATGTGAATGTCTACATCTCACCACCCAGGACAGTGGCGGATGCAGGCCTCGACCGCCATGTCAACCATGCCATGCTCCAGGAACAGCGGAATGTAGCGAGTCTGAGCATTCAAACCAGTTCAACCTCAGTACTGAAAGTGCTGTCAATTTGGCAATTCCTTGGAGTATCTTGGATTTATATACGATATTTTTTCGCAGATCACTGAGATTGCTGTGACTCCTTTCAAATGAACCCATTCTGCAGTGAATTTTGTCGCTTCGGAAACTGCATGGAAACTTGCCAGCGAGCCAGGAAAGAACTTGGATCCCAGCCTCGCTTTGAATGCGGATGAGAGCCCCTTGGACGGAACGGTCCTGGGTGATGAGCACAGGCCACACATTCTGTTGAAAGCTCTAGATGCTCTTTGTTTGAGCAGTTTTGGGCGTTTTTACTTTGTTGCGTACTTAGTGACTTAGTGATACGAGAAGCCTTTCCAACGACCATTCAGCCCTCCAGCAACTGTCCTTCCTCCAGTTCATTACGGTTGCACGCCCCAGGCAAGCCCTACTTGTCATTGCGGATGAAGGGCCAGGGCACTGTTCCAAAGCTGACCTTTGACCGTCGGGAGATTGTGTTGCCGAGCCTTGCATGAGATGTGAATGGTGGGAGCGGATTTGATCGGTGGCTTGGATAAGTTTGAATAAGTACTGACAGTCAAAACATGTCAAAACCTATAAACATCTATAAAACCTGCAATATATGTGGGGAGATGAACATCCATTTACCAGATATTTTGGGGTTCACCGGGGTACTTAGGTCCTAGGTCTCGACCCATACCGGTACCAATATTTCACAAGCATTGATGCCTTGATGTTGTAGGTACAGTAGGTTGCGAAGGCTCTCAATTCTTTTCAGTTTTGTTGCGAGTATCTTTGACAGAGAAGCATCAAACATGTATATGATAGTGCAGCAGTGCAGCGGACTCCTGATTTTGATTCCTCCTCTATGTCGGTAATCAGCTACATACTTTACAGTCCAGAAGTTTCAAGGAGATGTTCTAGGCAGAGAAAATGACAGGTTCCAAGCTTGTCAAGGCATAAGAAGCACAGTCATAATCATCCCAAACTAATTCGAATCAGTACGAGTGAAGGCCCAATATCAGCCGTTTACAGAACTATCATGATATGATACATGCGAAGAATTGCTGTACGTGCTTGTGGTGCACAGCGCTCTGCATCAGGATTGTTCCTTTGGGCATCCGCTCAAGGTACTTTGGGCTGGAGCTAGGGAGCTAGGGAGCAAGGGAGCTAGGGGGCTATTGCGCAGGACATGTTCCAGACCTTTTGGGCATATCATGATCTGATCATATCTGATCTAAGTCTAAAGTTAAAGGCTTCCTTTGAAAGCAGGATGGCTAGGCATGCCAGACTCCAGTTTTGCGGCCGAATTACGTGGCAGCACCCTGAAGCTTTAGGTGCTTGTTCTACATCATCAACGAAGGTTATGAGAGCCTGGACGTGCAATACAGGTGGGCCACGGGCCACATGCGGTCCTATTGTCTTGGCGCACGTCATTGAATTGGACATCCCGAATCCCGTGCGCAGAAAAATCAGAAAACTGACAGCCCCAACAATTTGCCACAGCCGATTCCAGCATCAAAACGCCAACTGCAGGTTGCCCAACGACCAGATTCGAATACCTCTGACGATCAATTTCCCGGAGGCGGGCAGCTGAGAAAGGATTGCAATTGTACAGATCCCAGAATGACCTGCGCGCAGGGTCAGCAGATTGGCATCACCAAGCCCAAGATTCCAGCAACTTGGCTGCTGTGATCTTTGAATCTGGGATAGAATGGCAGTGGGTTAGAAGGAATTAACTGCAAATGTTTCTTGCTTACATGGAGATTTCCTAAAATATAGGTACCCACAAACAAGAAATATTGGATGATTTTGGGATTTTGGGTACCCCCATTTTAGGACACCTCCACATCAAGATCTACTTACCAGCTCATCAGACCATGGAGCCTCCCAGGTTGAGATCTTCTTCCAGTCCAACAAGCCGATCTCATTCTGTGCAAAGTTTCTTGGCTCGCGGATTTGCATCCTTTGGGTTTCTTGCTTTCATGTTTGTTTGTTCCCGCTACGTTGAACGATGTTGAACGCCAGGCCATAAAAAAGCCCTCTCCATAAGTTGCCTAAGGCCTCCAATGGTCACTTCAAGTAGCTGAGCAAAAGTGATTGAGCTGGCAAGCCAAGGATCGAATTCCTGGACACTGAGTCAGGCAACCGGTGGTGCCATTTGGTGATCTTTGTTCTTAATCTACTGCAGATACGTTTTGCCAGTCATTTTGCCCACAAAGAATTGACATTCCCGTGCCTTTGATAGAATCGTAATCTATTTCTAGAAAGATTATATAGAAAGGATCTTCTGAACGCAGTAGATGACTGGAATGGACCTTCCACGGGTTCTTCCAAATGCCCAGTGGCACCATTTATGTTGGACTCGCATTTGCCTATCATCACCTCCTGTTATAGTTTGAGTGAGAGCACTGATTGCAGTCAGTCCCTTCATGTCCCTTCAAACCGGAAGTTTTTAAATGTTGGGAAGACATGGTAAGAATGCGGCTAGATTCTCAGCAATGCCGTCTGAGCACTACCAGGTTCGTATGTTTTGCCAGTCTCGGGAACCACGGAGAACTGCATCCTCACTTGTGGGAGCCTGAAGCCATTGGAAGGAGTGAACTGTGAAAGGTTTGTCCCTCAAGGAGGATCCTGGGCCATGACGTTGAGAAAGATTGAGACGTTAATTGTTTAGTAGTGAATTGAACATCTCCAAAGCCAACTGCACAAAGAGGCACGTCTTACTATATCGCTAGGTTGACAGTATTTGGCACTCCTGGAGCCATATTCCGAATTTGCTACAGGGATTCACAATGGCAATCACCATCTCTCACCCGTATTGTTGTTTTTCTATGATTGGCCAAAGCTCAAGAAACTTGTAAGTGTTTCATCAAACAAAGAGCCGCGAAGCTCTGTGACTTACGAAGGCCATCACTACTTGCACAACAACACAGACTTCTACACACTGGAGGGTGAGCCGGCGGCCTCCTTAGTGATGGCCAAAAAAAGGTGTTTCTGATGCAGTGATGGGTCAATATCATAAACGAATATATGATATATATATATAATTATATATATATTATATAAAAGAACCATTTGCATAGGATGTACATTGAATCATTCAGCGCTACCAGCTATCAACTGGTGTTAAGCAGGGTAACAGGGTGAACTTATCCACATCCAATGGGGAATTCAAACTGCACAACATGACAGAACTTAAAAAATCAGCCTCGACAACTGGTGAAACACAGCAGTTGAGTGCGAGGTCATGCTGCAAGAGAAGGAGGACAACGGTGGGAAAATGGTGGGACCTTGAGAATGCATGTGACAGTAGAACATAGTAAAACACTGGAAATTTTGGGACGATGGGAATAGATATGAACAGATACGAATAGATAGGAATAGATATGATAATTCTGAGTGAATATGAATAGAACATATTTTTGAATACTGCAAGCAGCCTCTCATCAGCTACATTTTTTTTTCTTCACCAGCCCAGTACTCCAGGACAACTCAGGGAATGAACAGGGAGCAGCTCCATCCATCAAAACCGGCAGCGTATCGCACAACTCCGTTGCGGGCTATGGAAATCAGGACCTTTTTTTTCGTAGTGCTGGGGAGCCCGCCGTGGAGAAAGCTGATGGCCAGGTTTTTTTTGAAAATAAGGACTATTGAAAATCGAATGACATTTATCACGCACATATGGATTTGGAATGATTTGGATATGATACGAGTATTGAACGTTGATGATTGATTTGTAGTGGAAGTGTTGAACTGTTGATTTTCAGGTGATTTGGGTATGATATGTTTGGGAGGTTTGCACGCGAAAAGCCCGATAGGGTGAAAAAGGGTTATACCGTTATACCTGGAGGACATGAGTCAAGCCGACTTTCTGGTACGCTGGTTGAACAGTTCCTTGTCTGGAAACCGTGGAGGGGATGGGTCACCAATGATACCACTCGGAGGAGGTGAACACAGTGGACTTCACATGGGTCCATACTTCCATACTGTAGCCACCTAATCGTTCCGAAGATGTTCAACAATTCGCCAATCATTTTCAGCCATTAATAATCATTATATAATGATCATTAATATCCATTCATTGCATATTATCGCGGGTTACCATAGTTCAATTGTTTAAGGCCTTTGCATGCCTTTGCTATTTTCCAGTGCCCTTGAGGCAACATCCTCAAGATGCAGCTGGATCATTTCCCACAGGTGCCACTTGGGCTTTTGTTGTTATGGGACTGAAAGTCACAGAAAGTCCTGCTCAATCCTTCGCATATGTTGAAGCGCTTTCTTGCATCGGGGTAGGATTGGAAGTGTTTGTGAATTATCATCGAACGAAACTGCATGGAAGAATACTTGTTTGTGCATGCAAATGCTAGCAAATCCGGGAACTGTACCAATATGTCACAACCCGGTCTCCCAAGGTATCATTCCAACGTTGCTGTTCTGCAGGATCTAGTGAATTCCAACGGACGGCATTTGTATGAGATGATTGAGTGGGCTGCTCAGAGCGGACAAATGCGAGCTACATGGACAGAGCGTTTCTATGGCACCAGTTGAAACTGTGTTCGGAAGGGCATAGTTTCATCATTTTGCATTGTTTCTCCAAGAAGCTGGATGAGTGTACCAGTTGTATAAACGGACCTTCCCTTGATGGCGATGAGCTTCGATGAGCTTCGATGAGCTTCTTGCAAGCTGAAAAGCTCAAGGTTTCTGTCGGGCAAATCGGTCTGGGCACTCGGAAGATTCGATGCAAGTGCTTAGTGCGGTGAGGCACCAGAGGCAGAGACACCCAAACTGAGGACATTTAAGGAAGAGCCACAATTGAACGATATGGGTGTGTCTGAAAATGGGGGATACCCCAAGTATATATATATATATAATTATACAATATTATACATATATATATATAGATACATATTATACAGTATATGTAACGATAAAGCAATGTATTTAGGAGTACCCTATTTTCAGACCATCCCATATCATGCCAGTGGCATTGCTGATTTTCCATCCAATCTTCTCCATTGCGCTTGAATATAGTTATAACTTATAACTATAACTACAACTATATAGACCATGACCGTAAGATTATACAACCATGAACTATGACCATTAACTATAACCATAACTAACGACAACTATAACCACAACTATAACCATAGCTAAAACCATAGCTAAACCATGACTATATAGCCATAACCAACCACAACCAGCCACTACTGTCTCATACTACCCCCACTTTGGGCCGTCGGACTGGCTGCGAGGTGCCAAACAAAGCAGCGGCACCTGCGCCACAGCGGATGGACAACACGGGCTCCTCCTTCCGCGGTAACGACAGAGGCCCAAATGAGCTGAGAGTATCAGAGACATCAGTGGCTATGGCTGGCTATGGGTGGGGCATATTAGATCATATTAGATCATATATTTCATACAATGTATAAACATGTACTATTCTAATCTATTGTTGTATACTACTGTATATCAACATCTATCAATTATATTCGATTGATATACTAAGGTCATGGGCCCCATGGCCTTGTAGATTGTAGATTTCGACCCATTCCGCGGGGATTTACCACGGTACCATGTTTTGGCCATGATTTGACCTTGGTTTATTTGTGGTATAGCTGTTACCCAAAGCTTGATCAACATCACGAGATGTCAGGATTTCTTCAAAATCGACAGGAAAAATATGGACAACTCCTATATTTGATCGTAAAAAGTGGTAAAGACATCCAAAAACATCTAAAAACCATGGTTTCCTATGGATTTCCCGTGCCAACTGGAGAGAAATCGACTCGGGCTGCGCATGGCTGCGCCGTGCGAGGTGCGAAGCAGAAGAGTCGGGAGATGCAAAAGATCCTGCAACTCATGCAGCAGTACGAGGTCCTGGGGATGGAGGAAACACATGATGGCACATGGCATCAAACATCAAGAAGACAGGAAGCGAAAGTTCTGTTTTTGGTGGGGTGGATGGGGGTGGCGAATGTAAAGAAAACCTTTTCGATAAGGTGACGGCCTATATTTTTGCATGTGCTTCAGCGGGCAATCTTCAGCCAGGTGTTGCTGAACTTCTTGAAGCAACATGGGGCTTTGCTGTCCTCAGTTCGCAGGGTTTCCCAATGTATCTCCCATGGCAAGAATTTGGAGTGCCATGAGTCGACCATGCCATGCTTGATAGTCATAGCATGTCAATGTCTGAATTCTTATGATATGTTTACATATTTGCCGATATTGTGTATATAGATGGCAATCTGATGCAATTTCATGATACAGCATCTACACAATCGTTTGGCATGTCGCCACAACTCAGCAGTCACCTTGTAGGCCCTGAACACTTCCTGTCCCATGAGTACTATCTGCAGTACCAGCAGAGTCTCAATGTTGGCATCACACGGAGGCGCGCGGACTCAATTCTCTTGGCACTTGTTGGGTTAGTCCAGAAATGCGGGATTGATTGATCCCCTGCGAAGGCTACGTATTTTAATAGGTAACACGCAGAACAATGGTGATTGACCATCAAATTTGGGGATATGATGGGATATGGTACCGTACCCTATTTTCAGACAAAACCCACTTGGAGTATTTGTAATTCCATTTTCCGTCCTGGAAAAACGGTCTGGAATCGCATCTGGATGTGTTGCTGCCAAGCACTGCACCATATTGTCCCAATGTGTTCACCAAGGCAAGTTGACAAGATGTTCTTCCCCAAGAGCATGGAGGTCGGGTCCCAAGAGGGATCTCAAAGTGGCGCGATGTGCTGCGGCACATGCCATCGGATTTTTGTGATAGAAAGGCTGTTCGATTTGAACACGAAGAGTAGAACTACCTAGTTTTCAGATGCATTGTGGTTTCGAATTAGGGCCTGAAATTATGGATGTCAACAATGACTCCAATGACCCCAATGACCTCATGGTTTTTCGCATGTTTTCCACTTGTTTCTAAGTGGTACCAGCTGGATCTTCATCCCATCGACCAACGGTCATCCAGTAGGGTCCAGCTGGAGGCATGGCTGACCTCCCTGCTGCAGACGGTGAAGATCTTCCTCCTGAACCGAATCACGCACAAGGTGTGGACTCTGCGCGGCACATTTCCTAGAGATCTTTGGAACGTCTTTTTGATTGTGATTCAATGTTATCCATTTGCTACTGGATACTGTAGTACCTTGATTCATTCAACTCACCATCTCCTTTGTTCAATCATGTTCAACGATTCTCACCAGAGAATACCAGAGACACATAGAATTCTGGGGTCTGCCAAGCATGCTAAGCACCCAGTTTTTGGAGAAGGATGCTCGATCTACTCGGGAAGCGTATCTGCAGAAACATGCACGTGGCCTGAGCATGGCATGACATGGCATGACCCAAGGGTCACAAAGGCAGTTCTTCACTCACCAGCGAAGTTCCCCAAACGTTTCAGGACACAGATTGCTCGCAAAAAGGCCCTCACCAAATCAAAGGGAATCCCACTGGTCATTTATGAGCTGATGAATTCTTTTCATGTACTGTACAATTGCAGAGACTTGGAACACCTTCGAAACTGTAGTCAGTACTCATTATTAGTTTTATCACGTTTTCCAATGGCCAGTTCATGAACTATCGCGTCATCCGATTTTGTCAGGATTCCTGAACCTTTCCATCCATATGAACCCAATATACAACGGACTGCTTTGACGATAGATTTGATGATGACATCCCTGCATTTGATGTTAAAATATGGTAAACATATGGTATGGTAAAACATATGATACATTGTAAACATATTGTAAACATACTATAAACTATGATAAGATATGGAAAATTCATGAAAATTCTGGTAAAATCCTATTGAGAAAACTCAGGATTCTTATGGACATCCATGGAGGCTGAAAGTTCGTGGTCCCAATGCTAGGCCTTCAAGACCTTTCCAGGGATGTCCGCGGAGGTGGATCAGGCAGTTGCACCACCCGCTTCTCGAATGCAGGGTTGGATGGGTTTGGCATTGTGTCATATGGAATGTAAATATTATACGGTAATCTATAAACACATAATACAATGTACACATATAATATGTATGTGTATATGAATACGTATATGTACATGTATATGTATATGTACATGCATGTATATGTATATGTACATGTGTACGTATGTATATGTGTGTATATATATATATATACATATTTCAATCGTGTCGTTTACCAAATTCGATGGCATTGGCATGCTTTTCATGATGACTTTTGATGAGCAATCTAATATTGACACAGCTTGTGTCTCATCTTCTTTGATCACCCTTCTCTGCTGCTTTGCTCAGATGGTGTTTACTCCCCCTTCACTCCTGCTGCCCAATCAGTTTGATCGTGTTGCACCAAGCCTTTGACCATGGAGCCAATGAGGTTGGGACAGATGACATGGATGTTGAAGTAGAGAAGAAGAAAAACCCAGAATTACAAGGCGGATTCTCTTGCGGTCTGCAGATTGCCGCCAAAAACTATTGTGAATCCAAGATGATGCCTTGTGAAACTTGTAATTCGAGCATAAAGAAGCGATGTCACAGTTGACTCTTCCCTCACCCAGCTGCATCACATGCTCCGTGCTTTGGAATTGAGCTCTTGCCGTGGCCGCAAACATACCTTAGGCAGAGCTTCCATCGTACATTCCACACATTCACGTTGGGTAGACCACCAAATAGGATGAAATGAAAGAAACATCGTGTAACATACTGGTTTTGTTGCTTCGGCTTGCCCTGAGCTTACACAATGATAGGAACCTTTATTTTCGGTACTATCATGTACGTTTCTGTCAAAGGTCCAACTAAAGACATGCAGGTGCTTTGGATCCGAAGTTCTTAGGGGATTCCAACGTCTACAGTGGCTCGGCAATCCATCTAACAAACGATCAGGGTGCAAACTGGCAAAGGAAGGCTTTCAAAGTTGGCCCTTAGACTTTCAAATTTGAGAAGAAGGGTATCCAGGGAGTGTATATATATACTATATTATATATTAATTATATATATATATATTATTATATATATATATAAATATATATACAATACATCTATAATGATATATATATATATGAATGAGCCTGGTCCCCGGACTCCCACTTCTCCCCATGGTATGGTCCCTCACCCCCCCGTCCCGCACGTCCAGTGGCCAGGCTTCTTCCCTATTGCCTCTTTACATCCATACTCTCTTCCCCGTAGGTATGTAGGTATGTAATGTAATGTAATGTAATGTAATGTAATGTAATGTAATGTAATGTAATGTATAGGTGTGTAGGTGTGTAGGTGTGTAGGTGTGTAGGTGTGTAGGTGTGTAGGTCTGTAGGTCTGTAGGTATGTAGGTATGTAGGTATGTAGGTATGTAGGTATGCAGGTACCTAGGTATGTAGGTATGTATGTAGGTATGTAGGTATGTATGTATGCATGCATGCATGCATGCATGCATGTGTTGATGTCTGGGGTGCATGGTATGTATGGCATCGATGCAGAAATCGAGGTATGCTGGTCACTGTTCGGGGTATCATATATTACATGGCCAGGACCGTGCTTGCATGGTTGTTTATAATGCCCCCCGCCCTGGCCACAGGGGGGGACCACTGGGGGGGGAGGCCCTGGCCACAGGGGGGAACCATTTCCTGGCTCATATGTATATATATATATGAATGTATAATAATATTGAATGATTCTGGATGCGTGACTTGCTCCAGCTCCTTTTGCCTTTAGCATTTCAGTGTCATGTGAAGGGTCACCTTCAGTATGAGTTTCCACGCTTTTGAGACATGTATATGTCCTCAGACTCATCCATCTTGACTCCTGGACAGCTGCCAGACTGGCAGATATCAAAGGGATTCAATCGCTATGAACGGCTCAAGTTGCTAAGGTGTCTCTGAATGCATCCTACTACGTTGGCTGAACTTTCACTTTGCGCACCTTGACTTATACAGTTGGTATTGTTAGTTCATCACAGCACGGACGTGGCCTTGTGAACTGATGCTTGCGAGGCGTGCCAATCGGGACCGTTACGGTCCGCGCAAGGTGCAATTGGCCCGGTGGCACACAACCATCAGGGACTTCTTGTGAGGGTGTTGGGGATTCACCAGTTGATGGATATTGATGGATATTGATGGATATTGGAGGTCGGTGATGCCAATGCCCAAAACGGCAAGTGAATATCACCTCCCTCTACTAATATGCACTATCTTTAACTATCTTTAGTGCGCAAGTCGCTTCTACAACGATACACTTGATGCATCTTTGAACATTGAAAGGTCAGTAAGTTGGCCCCAAAATTCGCCGCCTGGAGGTGTGCTGCTTCGACTCAGATCTGGAAGATTCCATCGTGCTGTCAGTGGTGATCCAGTCACACGTGCCGCATTGTCAGGCCAGATGCCGAGTGCCCAAGGTATGACCGTGTTGCACGGTGGACGACTGTAGCAGTTGATCTCCCATGCTTTCCAGATTTTTTCCAGTACGGTGAAGGGTAATTATTGTGGCTGCTGGTAGTTTCTGTCGGCAGAGAAAGTGGACGATTCTTACTTGTTTCAGCCCAGCGATCACTTGCTCTGGGGCAGTGTTTCAGGCGGTGCAGAACATGCGGACACAGTGTAGCAATTTGGACCACCACGAGGAGAATGTGCCTTGGATGAGAACAGATCCAGCAGCTGCTACAGTAGATGGGTTTCCTAGGTATGTTGGATAGCCTTAGGATATCTATTGATATCTTAAGATCTTGGACCACCATACCCAGTTTGACCATGCTGCACCTATGGCCTATTGCTCAGCCATATTACATTGAACCATTATGACATATGACATATGACATATTTGATCATTTACAGTATTTGCCCCATTTTACCAGGCGCTGATGGCTTATAGCATCCAATTAATGAGTATGACCAGTTTTTTGAGTCCGTTGGTACCTGACAGGTCAACATACCAAAGACACCCTGAGGCCATGCACATCCTCGCAGCACTGTCAGAGATTGGGCTTCACTTCCCCATCCAGGCAGTTTTTTTTTGTTACATGCGAGTCGACGTGTTGACGCTTCACATTGCTTTCCAACACCAACATTTTTACGGAGACTAGTGTCATGCTAAGAATTGTTGATGGCTTCCAGAGATTTCAAGATGTTTTAAGATGTTTTAAGTTTTAAGTATATTCATTTTCAGGACCTTGTTCTGGACGATGAAATCCAGATGAACTACTGTAGATGGTGTTTCTTAGAGAACTACATTGTTACAATTGTTACACGTAATTTCAGATTGAACAAATCTCACGACGTCTCACAACCCCTCTTCAGCGAATCGCAGGTCTCAGATATTGCGTCCCCGCAAGCAAAGGAACTGCTGGGGTGGCTGGTGCAAAGATAGGAACAAATGAGGATTCATCAACATTTCCCGAAAGGACAAGAACTAGCAATGACCATCCATGTCATCAAAACCCTGAATTTTCCTGTACTGTATAGTTTTACATAGTTTTCATATGTTTTCATGTTTGTTGGGAGAAGCGTTGGAGTCATCACAACACAACACTCCCATCAGGACATGCTCCTCTTTGTCATGTTCCTCTTCCAAAACCTTCCACACTATGTGCCGAAGACCACTATCATTTTCTCCACGATGTTGGGAGTTTCTTGGTTTCAGGAATAAGCAGAGACGCCTGTTGCTGAAGTTGTTGGGTACTTGATACACATTGTGTGAAATTCACAGCAGTGCTGCACTAGTTTGCATTGTTAGGCAGGATTCTTAGACCTTTGTAAAGCCATGGAGAAGGTCCTGAGATGTCCTGAGCTACTCTGTTTGGTGGACTTTCTGATCTGTGACTTCTGTATGTCCTTGCACAATGCTTGCATAAGGCTGAACCGTGTCGATGAGGTATATACTAGTGTTGTGATCATCCAAGAATAGTATAGCGGCCGCGGTGTGCTCGTTGAACGAGGTGAACATGACAAAGAACATTGAGCTCACAAACCCATCGAAGAAGGCCGGCTGCTCTGCCCAGATAAGGCACAACGAAGGCACTACATAGATCTCGATAGGCGCAACACAGCATTGTTGTTAGAACATGCTTCAATGGCAGATAGCCACTCAAGCAATTCAGCTTGAAGAAGTCAAGCTGCTTCCAAGTGAACCACAGCCATGAACCGCATGAACTTCAACCTGCAACATGTGCAACACCTAGCAGACCTAGCACTCCTGGCACAGGCGATTACCTATGGTGTGCAGCTAGTGGGCAACATTGGAGGCATCAGTGGATCCGACTTTGCCATCAAGGATGAGACGGTAAAGCTGGAACCCAGGCGAGCTCCTTAGGGTTGCCATGGGTGGCCTGGCCGGGGACTGTATTGATCCAAATAGCGGGTGCTTTCATGGGTGATAGCAAGCAAACAGATTATTTGCCTTAGTGCGTGAATTTGTGAACATATTTGACAAGTAGGATCAAGTAGTTTTTTTTTTTTTTTTACCAGTCGTTTTCATGTGCTCTTTTTCCAAAGTCACCAGCGCATGGTGCAGGCAGACAGTCTCCTTCCCAGTGGAATATCACAGCCGATTCTCCAGGCAAATCCTGGTTGGACTGGTTTTCAACGGACCGTACCAGCCACATGCAGATAGTGCCGCACTTTCTCCCTTGTTTTTCTCTCTTGGTCTGGTGGGATACTGTGTTGTCTTGGTGACAGCCGTAAAGCCCACTCGAACGAGTCTGCTCTTGGCTTTGGAAGTTGCCAACTTGACGTTGTCTTAGCTTTGCACCCATGTACACTCATCCGTGTCCGCATGGGTTCCTGCATACTCTTTTTGTCGCAAAGGGCTGGCATTCCAAAGTGAAGCATCTTAGTGGATGGGTCCAGCTTTGTTGGATCAGTGGTTGGAAACTTCGTCCAAACAGTCACCAATGGGACCAACCCTTTGCCGATTCGCAGGAGTGTCGATGACAAGATCATCTTCACCTCTCGTAGAGAAGGCAATGTCAACGCAGCAGCCATGGTTTTCAAGCTCAGGACTCTCTGAGCTCCCGTCATTTATTTTTTCGCGCTTTGTGCGCAGGCGCCTGAAGTGCTTGTCTGAGAATTAAAGACATTAAGGATAAATTATTCAAATACATAATACAACAAATCATAATAATGCATTTATATCATTGATACTAAGATCTTCTGAATTATGATGCTTCATGTTTGTTTATGTTGATTCATGTTGATTCATGCAGGTTCTGTTTTTGAAACTCTTCCAGGCAAACTCCCGAATTGCGCAACAGGAGCCGTTGCACGGGCCGGAAGCCCCGGAAGACCATCCAAGTCTCGGCTGTTCTCTACGAAGTTGGCACAGCCGGCGCCTTGGGGAAGATCTTGGGATGGCAATGGACGGCGAAGATGGCTGGTTTGGCTCCAAGATTTTAAATAAAACACATCAACAAACATGATGTTGAAAAACATCATTGTGGATCATTTAGGTTTACGATGGTTTAGGTATGGCTTCTTTGCCAAGCTTCAGCGAAAAAACAACATGGTTATATCTGAAGGTTGCTCCTCCCTTTGATTCCTTGTTTAGAAGGCATGGCAAGATACATGATGAAGTAAAGTTATGTAGCGGGCCCCCAGCTATTTACGACTTTTGCACACTTCGGGCAAAAGACATTTTGACCAGCCACCATATATATCCATATACATATACTATATAATAATATATATATATATGTATACATATATGTATATGTATATATATATATATGTATTTTATGTACTGTATGTATATAATATAATATTTATATTATATTTGTATAATGATTGATATACTGACTACAAGTGGTCACCAGAGACTAGCCCCACTCATCAGGTCGATGTTGAGCTGGAGAATCCCTTTGCGGAGGCGGATCTTTGGCTATCAGTATCTAGTCTGGCAGGTTGGTGTAGTATGAATGGTTTTGGACCATGTTGGTTCTGTTATGAGCTTTCAGATATCGAGGTGCAGTTTTCAGGGGGCATTGGCTGATACAAACCACCAGGGCATGATGCTGCTTCAAAGGATGGTTTGATACTTGCAGCAGACCTGATAATTCCTGTTCTTTTCTCTTTGAAGGAAATCAGGCAGAGTGAGACTTGATCCAGATATCAAAGCAACTCAAGTTGCAGGTGGCAGTGCTACGGTATATTTCACAGCATTTTTCGTTGATAAGCTGGTTGCAGGATGCAGAATTTTCCGTGGCCTTGAGAGAGTGCACCTGTTGCGATGCAGAGAAGCACCCTGCAGTAGCCTCAGTTCATCGCAGTTTGCATTCCAGATGCAGCGTAGATGACATGGCCTTGCAACATGTGCTGCAAAGACATTGGCGAACCACTGAGATCCATAGGACATTTTCAAGAAAGCTTCCAAGTCTCCACCCCTCAAACTTGGGAATTGGAAAAGCAAATGACAGATGTGCCATTGTCAAAAGTTGGATTGTATCTCCATATTTGGGGGGATGATCATCAACTCATTAAGAGTGATTCATAATGATTTATATACCCACTATGAGGATTCCCAATCTGGGATGGATGAACACACACCAGAATGACACAAGCCATATAATGGCCATATAATAGCCATATGTACAATACCCTAGCACACTGCTTAGCACACAGATTGACAATACATCGATTTGTGGAGGGCGAGACCTGAGGTGCCTTCCAAGAGGTCTGAGGGGATGGAAGCCTTTTACCTCAGCACCTTGGCTCTGGAATGCGTTGGATACATAGTGTATGACTCGAACATGTGTTACATGCTATCTTATGATTTTATAATACACCTATATAAGATTATATATATAAGATTATATATATATAAGATTATATATATAAGATTATATATATATATGAGTATATATATATGAGTATATATATATGAGTATATATATATGAGTATATATATATGAGTATATATATATATGAGTATATATATATGAGTATATATATGTATATATGAGTATATGAGTATATATATATACGAGTATATGTATATATATATATATGAGTGTATATATATATATATCTAAGAGTATATATATAAGAGTATATATATATGAGTGTATATATATAAGAATATATATATATATATATATATGAGTATATATATAAGAATATATATATATGAGTATATATATATACACGTGAAATACACATGTAGTGTTCTATGTATGATTATGTATATACCGACATACAATACTCAATGCCGACACAGGTGTACGCGCCGCGGCAGATGCCTTAATGCTGAGGTGTGACCCGCTGCAGGGTGAAGGCAGGTGGAACTAGCAAGATCACAGTGTCCTTCCTCCCCTTTGAGGCCAGAGCTTTGATCAATTTGATCAATTTTGATCATCCGTGAGATTTTGACATTTGGGGTACTCGATTTTCGGACAAACCCATATACATTATATATATATCTATATATTTGTATGCTCATGGTGTAGTCACTGCAGTCACTGTAGTCCAAGCCTGCGGCCTGACAAATGCCCATTTCATAGGCACCAGCTCACTTCACAGCGCTGCTGGGTGTCTTCGACTCCAAGGTCTTGGGAGATCTTGGGAGATCTTGGGACATGGGACATCCGGGGGCTGGTGCACAATTCGATTCCAGCTTAGTTCAGGTTTAGCATCCGAAGTGGAAAATGGACCAGTGATCCCGGAATCCCCTTCTCTGAGCAAAAAAACTAGAACCTAATAGCCAATCATGATCACAATCAACCAGAACCAGCCACAAACCAACCTTTAGGAACCAACCTTTACTAACCACCTAGGACCAGAGCTTCCTTGCCTTTGGGACCCCTTGGGGAGGCTGGGGAATATTACTACGAGCTCTTCGGCACCTCCTCTCCACCTCTACCGCTGGAGACCTACAAGATGCAGGTGAAGGCTGAGGCCTCTGGCACCAAGGACTGAGATGGTGGGCATGTGGGCGAAATGAACCAAAATGGCTATGTCCCTACGGACCCGGGGTTAAAGAGTATCCACTTACCACTTTTTACCTCCCCAGTGTTTTGAGTTTTTCTTCTAATTTTCAACAATCTGCTGCGGAGTGGATGTAAAAGAGAGGTCAGTGTGAGACGCTTTATATATATATATATATATAATATTATATGATTATACTTGCAGGCCGGGCGTGGCGCCTTGAGGTTTATCATGTGACCAAGTCTTTAGGGCTTATTTAGGGTGTTTTAAGGATTTGTTTAAGGTTTATGTAGGGTTTCATTCAGGTTATTTTTTGGGTTTTTACCACGATCTAAATAAGATTTTACTTTCAAGGCAACCCCTCAGATTTAGGTTTTAGGATTTAGGGTTTTGTGTTTTGGAAACAAATCTCGTCATCCGTTCGGCCAATCCGACGATCTCCTGAATTGCATAAAACACTGGCCCTGCGCAGTCAAAACGCACTTCCCCGGGAGGCACCCCCCTTCCTGGCCGTAATTGTACATGTATAGTATACTATATAACTACACAAGAAAATGGAGTATGACAAGTATATTGTGGGTTATTATCAAGCAACAACATGATTATTTTCTATGAACATGGGTATCGCATATCCCTGACCCTCTATAGGTCCGTGGGGGGTGAACTGACCAAAGTGGCCAGAAATGGGATCGATGATGATCGATGTATAGATGCGTTGTGCAATATACTCTGCAGATATATAATTCGCCTGTGTTCGTATTCACCAGTGATACTCTGATACCATGTGATACTACCGTGATATCATGTGATACTTACCTCAATACCATGTGATACTACCAGCTTTGATTCACTGGGTAGCTGGCATGGACCTTGATATCAGGCTCCGAGCAGTTTCACATGTTTGCAGGACATCATCCTGCCCCTTCGGAACATGCAGGCGGCGAAAACTGCCGGCAATGGAGATCCCTGTTACGTGCGGCCAAAGATTCCAGCAGTGAGTTTTACTGCAGTTAAACAACTGAAGAAGTGAACAAGTGTCTTGTGTTTCCCTCTCTGAGTTGATTCAATTGGGGGTTTCCATAAATGGAGGTACCCCAATAGCTGGATGGTTTATAGTGATTATCGTGGCAAATCCTATTAAGATGGATGATTTGGGGGTACCCCCATTTTAGGAAACCTTTAATTATGTTCTACGTCTTCTAGGTTCAAGTTTTTTGAAAGAAATCTTTATTGATCCGCCGACCCTCATGCCACGCACGGCACGATGGCAAGCGGAGGTTGAACGCGCTCGAAGCTGGTTGGAGAGTCGGGGAGCTGGTCCACGTCCATTGCCACCGGACTACATCGTCTATGCAGCTGGGCTCAGAGCTGGGGGATGCTAATGTCAGCTGCTGTAGGACTCGTAGGACTATGACGACTGTGAACATGAGATCGATCGATGCGCTTGCACCCTGAAATATCTGAAATGCATTGACATGCTTTATAGGGATATATAGGGTCGGTTTCCGTGCGACTCAGGATGTGAAGGTTTCCTCGCCTTACTACACTGCGCCAAAGCAGGCCAATGCAAGAGCGACGAGAGGGCGCCCTTCCATCATTTGGGATCGTCAAGAAATAACTATGGGTCTCCAACGGTTTATTGCCATTTACTCGTAGTTGTCCGTTTCCCCAAGGAACTTGCAATTTGGGTGATAGCCCCCCAAGGGTCGGCACCTCGCTCCCGACGCCGAAAATCAACTCGCTTTCAGCGCCGAAAATCGACTCGCTCTCGACGCCTCTTTACTGACATCGACAACATGATAACATCAACAACAAGAACAAAATCA
>Ga0126342_10008232_pt1 | contig 18664 bp, 14 predicted proteins | sample Cyp1metagenome_FD_92528 | JGI IMG/M metagenome (GOLD analysis project Ga0126342, IMG submission 92528) | Coral microbial communities from Lord Howe Island, Old Settlement Bay, Australia - Cyphastrea 1 metagenome | ecosystem: Host-associated > Invertebrates > Cnidaria > Coral ...
CCCACCCCCGTTAAACTTCTACATTCATTGAAGATCTTCAATAAGGGTTTAATTCTCCCACCCCCGTTAAACTTCTACATTCATTGAAGATCTTCAATAAGGGTTTAATTCTCCCACCCCGCTAAACTTCTACATTCATTGAAGATCTTCAATAAGGGTTTAATTCTCCCACCCCCGTTAAACTTCTACATTCATTCAAGAACTTCAAAAAGGGTTTAATTCTGATGATGATGATGACGATGACGACGACGATGATGATGATGATGATGATGATCCGTCGCCTGTCGTCATTGCGGGTCTGGGCAAAGCCCAGGCATTTGCCGTATATTTATATTAGATTAGAATATGTATGCATATAATGATATGATATATATATATATATATATACATATTTTAAATTATATATTAAATTATATATTAAACTATATTAATATATATATATATATAATGTATATATTTCTATGAATATATATATGTGTGTGTTATATATTATTCGTCAGTTCCACTGGGCTGAAACAAATGCCATACTTGTTGGTGCAAATGCGACGGTCCCAGCATCTCGCGATGCTGCCGGGGTCGAAACTCCAACGTCCTGCAGGGCGTGCACAGACTGCGTGTGGAGGTTGCAGAGTGCGTGTGTCGACAAGGTAAGTAAAGGTAGCTCTTTGTACCCTCTGGTTATGACTAACATAGCCATGGTATAGATGGCCCATAGAAATAGATGGTTTACGGTTTACCTATTAAAAATGGTGATTTTCCATAGTTATTTTAGTCATAACCAGGTGGTAAATGGAGGTTTCCTAAGTCATGGGGCTACCCCCAAATCCATCATCCATTGATTTTGACGGATTTTCCATCATCATTATGCCCCAACAAAAAAAGGGGCATAGCGGCATAGCCATTTTAGGAAACCCCCACATGTATACATGAATTTATCATGAATGTCCCATTTAATTGCCCATGACGGATCCATGGTGCTGGTATATATGCTAACATGTCTGGGGTATATTGATGGGATCCATGTTACCATATATAGCAGCACCATGGATCCGTCATGGGTTAGAGGATTGAACAATGGAGTTTTAGACGACGTAAAGAAAACATTCAATGCTTGGTAAAGATGATGGTAAATATGGAAGGATGAAATCGGCCAGAAAGATGTAGTAGTTGCTGGTTGCTGGTTAGGATTCAACCATGGAATGATGGTCCCCAATAACAATCGCTGATAAACATCCATTTTGAAAAATTATGAACTCATTCTACAAAATGCTACAAATTCTCATATTTATAGCATGATATGCATCATTTATTCACCATGATATTGGTGAAACATGGTTAAAGTCAGTATGATCAGAGGTTTTCTGATGTCCGTTAGCCTACCCTCCTGCCACCAGTACGCGCCAGTTTTGTCACCGCGAAAGCCGCGGTGTTCTCCGGTGCCGTGGATGACGACTGGGGAGTCCCCCGGAAAAAATGGGGGGTACCCCAATAAATCGCTGGATGGTTTATTTCATGGAAAATCCCAATCGAAAATGGATGATTGAATTGTAATCCCATTTTATGAAGGCTCCAAAAATCCAGAAACCTCCATATCTATCCAATATCTAATAGAGGGCATGCATCCCAATTCAGCAACGGCCGCCTCAGTTGTGAGAAATGGCATGTTTTCCCTTTCAGCACCTCAAAGATACGTGGGCATCTGTGGGCAAATTTGGGTAAACCGATGTACTGTAAAGAGTAGGTCATCCGAAGTTGTTTGCCATCTGGACTGCAGAATATAAGAAACTACAATACAACGCAGTGTATCTAATTAAGCAACAAGAAAGCCGCCATAATTTTATGGGTGTATACCACCCATATTGGGGATGGTAAAATCATACTAACCTTTAACAAGATTCGCCATGTGTAACGATATTTTTTCAACATTTCGAACAAAAACCATCGGTCAATGTCCGTCACCTGTTCTAGCGTTTTTTTTTGGTAGCAACATGTTAACCAACCAAAAACCAAAGAAACAAACTCAGGGGTATGTGAAAAGATCGCCTTTGTGAGACTCTAAACGTTTTTGATGTTTTAATATGTTTTAATCACAATGTTTGAAAAAAGTGGAATCTAGGCTCTATAAATTGTTTTTTTTTGATGGGTTGCTATGTTCAACCCAGAAATGTCGTTGTCACCCCTTTCTTCCTGGCCACCTCTCGACAGGCTTAGACTTCAAAGATCACCAAAACCACACTGTTATTATGGTAGTGTTATTTTGGTAATGTTATCTGGTTGGTGGTTTGGAACATTTTTTATGTTTCCATAATATATGGGAAGAATCATCCCAACTGACATTCATATTTTTCAGAGGGGTTGAAACCACCAACCAGTTATTATGGTATATTATGGTAGTATTATTATGGTAAAGATTATTAAAGATATCATCAACATATATCAACATGTTTTTTTTGTCCAATCTGTAGTCTAGATACTTCAGATTCACCAAAGTAGGGTATGATTTCTTATAATGTTTGTGTTCTAGTTTTCTACACACACACAGGCCTTGACCGTATTCTTGAATGCGAAGCATCCTAGATTTGCAGCTTGATTATCCGGCCCATGTATGCCCATGTATATTTTCTGACGGTTCTTCACTTTTTCTCTTTCAAAAACATCACGTTTTGGGAAACCTAAAGGACGTTAAATGTGGAGCCACGTGGTACTAGAACCCACCCGTTTCTCCATGGTACCGATGCGCCGCCATCTTCGGAACCTGGGACCCCGCCCAGATGCGACTTCAACCATCATGTTGATGTGGGTCGCAGCCTGCGGGAAAATGGCTGCGGCTGGATTTGTTGGATTTGTAGATTCTTATAGGTAATGTTGGGTGAGGATGTTTATGGATGTTTATGGATGTTTCTGGATATCATTTGAGATTCATAGATTTTTCAGATATTTATGTTGGATAAATTCGGATAAATCATATATTTTTTGGCGCTTTACGGTAAACCAGAACTGCCACATTTTGGCGTGGCATGCCTAGCAGGGAATCCTGAATCATCCCAGAGGCGCCGTTTTTTGTTGTGAAAAATGGTGATTTTCGATGGCAAGCTGTCGGTCCTGCAGGGTATATTCATGTTTACCTCTGGTAAACGTTTACAGTTTGCGAACTTGAAGCCATGGCCCAGTCGAAATAGTTGATTTACCCAGCTATAAAATGGTGGATCTTTCCATATAGTTATGTATATTGATGTACTGATTGGCGGTTTGGAACATAATTTTGTTTTTCCATTGGGAATAATAATCCCAACTGACTCATATTTTTCAGAGGGGTGGCTCAACCACCAACCAGCCATTATTAACCATCATTAATCATCATTAACCATCATTAAATCACCATTAATCACCATTAATCACCATTAATCACCATTAATTCCCTATTGAATTCACTTCCCTATCCCAGGGGATCCATGTATGCGATATATTGTAACATTTACCATCAATATACCCCCAATGTTAGCATATATACCAGCACCATGGATCCTATGGGTATTGAATTGCGGAACAGCCTCCGGACATTTCCAGGTACCGATCACCGTGATCACCGGTTTTATCTGGGATCTCATGCGCCGGCGGCCGGCTTCAGCACTGAAATCATGGAGGACCCAGCATCAATCGATGTTCGAAGTTCGAAATGCTGTTGGAAATTGGGGCAAACATATGGCATAAATGTAAGTTGCCATTTTGTTTGCATCATTCAGAACACATACCATCTGGTTATGACTAACATAGCCATGGAAAATCACCATTTTTTCTAGGTAAACCCAGGTAAACCATCTATAAATGGGTAATCTATACCATGGCTATGTTAAATAACCAGAGAGTAGATATTTTTTAGGCCATTTAATTCTTCCAACTTCGATTATTTGTTTTGCGGCTCAGCTTTTTGATCTTTTTGCGCCTTGCTATGGACAGGGTCCAACAATTGCAGGCCGGGCAGAGCCAGGCTGCCAGGCTGGATGCCTCCCCACATTTCGAGTTTTTTTTCAATGGGGATAGCCCGAATTATTGAATCTAAATCATTATAAATCATCCATTTTAATTAAGATGATGATGTTCTTTTCCATCTAATAGTTAGGGCTATCATCCAAAAAACAATGGTGATTTAGAACAACTATCATCATTTTAATTGTTGTTTAAATCATCCATGTTCTTTTCCGGATGGTTTTTTTTTTCCGGATTGTTCATGAAAAATCCAGCTATTGAGATACCATTTTAGGAAACTCCCATAGAAACATGATGAAACATACTGTTTGTCAAGAAAAGTATCCAAATGTTTCGAACAAAGGCAAAAAACAAAGCTATGAAAAATAGGTTTGGAATTGAGCATGGATCCAGAATTCTGTTGCAGGGGACCTCACCTGTCCATCTTCATGTCAACCAATTGCAATGAGCTGTGAACTTTTCTGCTAAGACTTTAAGACCACTGCCATCAATTTGTTGTTTATATTCATTTAAGCTCACTATTTGCTCACTATTCTTGGCATTTCTTGGCCATAGTCCTCTTGTTGCAGCCCCCAGTTTCACCTTTTTCGAGGTTTCTGATGGTTTCCGTCGTTCCTTGTTTGCAGATCAAAAGTCAATCCAATTCAATCCACCGTTAACGTAAGCCATTCGGAACAGACATATCTTTTAAAATGCTAATTTCATATGTCATACTACACATATAATATGCATATAATATGTATATATATATATACATGATACACACAGACATACGCAGACCCACACCTTTTTCAAGGGTTGGGCCATGTTGATCTCCAAGTTTTGAGCCCTTCGGGAGGTTGGAGATGCCGTTTTGCACGAACGCTGCGAAGGAGAAGTGGTTCACGCCAGACTTGCGCCGAGCCATGCATTACGGCAACGGGACAAAGGGACGTGTTTACGCTTCTGGGTGATTTAGAAGAGTAGTGTCTATAGTGTAATTAATGATGTGTAATGGTGATACAGAAATATATAGACATCACATGAAATCGCTATATTTAGGATCATTTAGCCATTTAGTTTTTATCTATGGTAGGGGTTTTCTTGCTTGTCCACCACTTGTCTAGCCTCCAAACAAATCAGGTCTCCAATCCTTAGTTATTTATCTTATAGATGATTTTCACCTCCAGTTATAATGGATTTTTCATGGCTATGTTAAATAACCAGAGGGTAAATTCCAAGTGCTGTGAGCTGAAATTGTCGCTGAAATCCTCCAAATTCATGCGGGAATTCTTGGATTATAATCTTCCATATCTCGGGTAAGTCTCATCATTTCTTTGTTGCTTGACGATGAGGATTAACCGTGATTAACCGCACCGTTGATTTTCTCCTCCAAGATGACTAGGCCGCGAATAGCTCACCAAATTTCCCAAGAATATGGCCTAGATCCTCCAAATAATGATAGTTGATGATAGTTTTTTAGACTTAAATAGATCCCCAAGTTTGGTAGTTACGTGCATGTTTGGTCCCCAAGTTGAGCAAATTGAACCATGAGGAACACTTGCGAACCACTGTGACGATGTTTTTTTCTAATTCCCAATTCTCAAAAGAATCGTAATCGTAAGTTATAAAACATGAAAACCTCCATGGGCACGTGATGCCAGAATTCCCCACAGATGATGTTCTCAGCTTTGCGCCGGAATGGGAGGCAGAGATTGAAACGACGAATGGCACCTGTTGGGTGGACTATGAGGTCAACTCAGGCAGGTCGTCACAATGGTACAATGTGAGGCCCCCCAGTGATGTTTGTTGGCTTATAAACCATTATCATCCCCATTAACTATAGTTATATCTATCATAAACCATAGTTAATCCACCAACCAGTGTTCTTTTATTACACTGTGAGGCCCCCCAGTGATGTGAACGTTGGTTAACAAAAGCCCCAGTAACTAGTTCGTTATTTGCGTACCATAAACCAGAGTGAAATTGGAGTTATGTTCACCAACTGAACGCTATCGAACGGGGGCCTCACATTCTACTCCAATAGCTGGATGGTGAAAAATTCAAATCCATCGGATGATGTTTGGTACCATGGGGTAGTGTCATGAATTGGACACCTCCAGTTGCGGAAAAACGAGGTGACAACTGCTTGGTGTATGGCAGTACAGTGATGATGGGATTCATCAACTTATAAACCAGCAATAAAAACTGAATCACCAGCACCTTGTTTTGTCGCCCTCACATGGGAAGAACTGGTTGGAAGATCGAGGGGATAAAAAATCATGATTTTGTTGTTACATATGTTCATGATATGTTTGTATTAATGCAACATATGTGTGTTTTTTCTCAAAAAGAAATCTTTGCAAAGTGATGAATAACGTGTGATCGCTTTGTAGAAAATGATGAACCATTTGACGTAGAGATATGAGATATTCAGATACCCTCTGGTAAACGTTTACATAACTATGGAAAATCACCATGCTATCAATGGGCAAATCCACTATTTCTATGGCCATTTTCAATAGCTATTTTGACATAACCAGGCCGGGTATCCTATATTCAGAGAGTCATCCTGGCTTTGGATGGTAGAGCGTTCGGGGACCTGCCATGAGTTGGCCAAGGAGCCAATCACCTCTGTAGCATCAGCCGGCACACTTTCATGCTATGTATGTGTAAACATGTGAGATTAAAGAAATGTGTGTATCATATCAACCCATAGCTATACATACATTTGTATAGAATAATATATGTAGGTAATTGTAGATATGTATAGCTACGTGAATGTTATCAATTAATAGAATGTAAATATATGATTCTTATCTCAGTGGATCCTTTGCGGAACAGTCTTGAGAATAGTGAAGAAATATATGATTCAGAAATATGATGTATACGTAAATATTTATGATATTCTATGTATCGTCCCATTACGTCTATGTTTAACGTTCTTCAGGTTTAGGGTCCCTAGGGTCCGACCCGGGTCCCGGCATGGCGCCCTTGCGCGCCAGAACGTCGCCGCGGCTTGTTGCGCCTGGAGGAGTTGTACCAACGAAACCAGGAGATGCGCCTGGGAAATGGATGGACATGGGCTACCCTCTGGTTATGTCAAAATAGCTATTGAAAATGGCCATATATAGTGGATTTTCCCATTAAAAATGGTGATTTTCCATAGTTACGTTAGTTTACCAGAGGGTAAGAGATGCTAAGAGCCATTGTTTTGCGGTCTTCTCTTTAATGAATGGATTGGTTTTCTTGGGAAAATCTTAACCGGAAACCATAGATTTTCCAAATTTCCCTGAAACCAATCCATTGATTTATGGGATTTTGATGCAGGGGTGTTCCAAAAAAAACTGAATAGCCAAGTCACCCTGGTTGTTTCAATTGAAAGAGGACCAATGACTTTGATAACTGGTACCCTCCATGACTTAGGAAACCATTTGGGGATGAAAATTATGTATCGCCTCTTGATGTGTGATGAGTTTTTTTAAATGAAATATACTATATATATATATGCATATGGAAGCTCGATGTACATATACATCACGCAATATCACTATATTCATATATATATATATATATGTATATGTATATGTATATATATATATATATATATGTGAGCACTCATCAACTGCTGGGGGACTCCAAGGAACCTATGAGACATGTGGGTGGTTGATTGTCCAACTTGCCATGTGAGGGATCCAAAGAACTTACCTCCAGTAATTCAACCTAGACATGCAAATTCCACAATATTTAGACATGTTTTGGACCACTGACCACTGATTTTCTGAATGTGCAACTAGAATATGGGTAGGGAAGGGACTAGCAATTTATTCATATGGGAGTATATGTTCACCAACAAACCCAAAAACATCCAGACAGTTGGCTGTATTGGTTAGCCATGATCCACCAATATGGCTATGGATCAATACCTATACATACCATTTTTAGGGGGATGAACATCCATTTACCAGCTATTTTGATGTTCACCAGGGGTACAAGGTTTTGACACACTGCCATATATGTTTTAGTCTTAGTTAACCTTCATGGAATCATAGATCCAAAGGTGAACAAACCAACAAACCCAACTTCTGAAAGAGAATCCGGTTGGCTCATGATTTCGCACTCAGTCCCTTTTTTGGGGGAACAATTTTTGTTGACACAATTTATATCAAGTTGGTTCTATATATATATATATCAATTATATGCCACCAAAAACATGTAGTTTGTTAAAGGATCTCCCAATGATTCATTCAGAGCTTCCCATCTTTCAGCTTCAGGATCAGCTGCGTGACCCCTGGGCGCTGGCTGAGTACCTGGTCACCAGCGACATCCGCCTGGTCCGCGCGGAATTCCTGTGGCAGCTCTGGCGACAGCAGCGGAGCTTGCCGCGGCGGCAAGAGGCAGAAGAAGAGGTTGTGATGTGCAATGGTCCCCAGGTCGCAACCAGAGCTGAGGATGGGAGGATTGGAGGAAAATGGGGCGTTTTTTGGCGATGTTGAAACTGGTTTTGTGAAAAATCGTGAAACGTTAAAGAGATTCTTTAGAGATGTTAAACTATGTTAAACCATGTTAAATCATAAATTGGTAGGAAAACTTCATGGAGATTGTTTTAAACGGTCGCTCATGGCCATGTTACGGTTCGACCTCAAGGTGGCCTCTTGGATCCGAGATCCATGGCTTCATCGATGAAAAAGGGCTGGTCCTTACCCATAGATTTTAGATCACTGAATGGTAATGGTAATGGTTAAAATTGATGGTACTATATCCCAAGAAGATAATCATTACCATTAATCTCATGAAAATCTCATTAATCTCATTAATTTCATTATAATCTCATTAATCCCCTATGGAATCTATAGATTGGCACAGCCGGGATAACTCGGAAATCCCCAAAAAAACACAGCCGCCCAACTGCTGGGATGGGGTGCAAAAATTCGGTGAGGATGAAAAATCCCAATAAAAATATGCCATTCATATGTCCCACACAGAAACCCCATGAAATCTTCCATGAAATCTTCCATGAAATCTTCCATGAAATCCTACTCAATCCCATGAATAACTCGGAGTAGCGCCTCAGGTCACCAGCTCTCAGCCCTCGTCACACATCGCGAAGTCGAGTCCTGGGCAGAGAGCATGGCAACCTCGACCTCGACGACCTTCATCTGGGCGGTGTCGCATTGCTGGGAGATGCGGGAGCATCCGGATCCCTTTCGGCATCAGCAGCCCGGTTGTTGATGAGATGAGTCTGAGATGAGTCTTGGGATATCTTGGGATTATACTAACCAATATCATAGCAAAATCTAGAACAATGAATATATCAGAATCTATTGGGGGAATCCCGTCTTGCTGTCTAAATGGGACGACACAGGGTTGAACACTGCTCATGTTTAATGGTGGTTTTTTCTGTAAATATGTCACTGTCTATGAATGCTCTTTGCTGGCTAACCCAAGAGAATCAACAAGCCAATGCAAAAAGATGTATGGATTTGGCTGATTTGATCTGATTTGACGATATTTGACCCCAGAGATGAATGCAAAAAAAAACAAACTATATCAAACTATATTTGATTTGGTTGATAACTCAAATGTTTGTTTTAATGTGTTCCATCCCTACTTCGGATGCTGATCCTTTTGGTGATGCCTTAGGGGGCAAATCTCGGCAAAAAAACACAGCCAAAACACCCCCTTTAAAACGGGGGTTGAAACACCCATGGTTTCCGGTGAATGTCCCAGAGATCAAGGCAGTAGCTGGTGATCCTAAAATCCTACCCTCTGGTAAACATACAAAAAGCTATTGAAAATTGCCATAGAAATCGTGGATTTACCCATTAATAGCATGGTGATTTTCCATAGCTATTTTGACATAACCAGAGGGTACTGCTGAAGGGCACAGAAAAAAAACGAAACACTGCAGCCGTTTTTCTGGCCACTGTGCGAAAACGCGTTTCGCGATGCGACGCGTGGCTCGTCCTCTTTTTGGGGCTCTAAAAATCATCGTCGTATTTTAACATGTTCAGTTTATCATCACGTTCCTCATAAAAATTGTTTTTTTCTTGTGGATGGTTAATGATGGTTAACGATGGTTAACGATGGTTAACGATGGTTAATGATGGTTAATGTTGGTTAATGGTGAAAATGCGGGTTGGTGGTTTCAAACATGGCTGGATTATTTTCCATTTCATATATGGGATGTCGTCCTTCCCATTGACGAATTCATATTTTTCAAGATGCTTATTTATTGACTTTCATATTTTCCCCAATAGTTGGGATGATGATCCAATCTGACTAATATTTTTCCGGGGGTGGCTCAACCACCAATTAGAATGATGTGGTTCAGCCCGAGGCTGGAACATTTGGTGAATTTCACCTCCCTTCAGCACGTGGCCTACGAGGTGCTTGCGATGGATGAAGACCCCCAACTGGATGGGTAAAAAAAATCCAGGAAACCATTGGTTAATGGGGGTACATATTACATATAAATTACACATATTATGCATATTATGCATATCATACTTATTATACATATCATAGATATTATACATATTGTACATATTATATATATATATATATATATAATTATATATATATATTATGTATTGTATTATGTATGTGATATATTAATATAATCCTCATTACAATGGATATTTACACACATCTGGGTAAACTTAATTGTGGCCTCACGTCATGACCTCACTGGAACAATGGTTTGTAAGGGTAACTCTCCCAAAAGATTAATGATAATTAGTAATAGTAAGGGTAACAATCACAAAATGTTGTTAATCTATCTGGATTATAGTAGTTAGAAATATTGTTTCAAATTAGCGAAACATGAGAATTTATCCAGATAGATTAGCAACATATGAGAATTTAGCCAGATAAACTGAAGTTTCCTAAAATAGGGTGTACCCCAGTCATGATCCAAGTCATGGATGAACATAAAATTAGCATCGAAACCCATGGTGACTTGGGATTTCTTCATTTTGGGAACCTCCACATGATTTAGGAAGATTTAGGGATGTTTCGGGATATTTAGTGGGTAGAGATAGATTGTAGCTTAATATGCGTGAATATAGATTGATGAGTTCGCTTCTGAACTAATCACGAACCAATTTGAAGTCAGAAGTGGAATTCTTTTCCCGACTTGGAGGGTATTACCGAGGATGCTGCTGCATAGTTGCCACCAAGAATTGCATCCCAAAACAACCGAAGCATGATAGTCTTTGGCCATTTTTAGACGCCATTCACCCAGGCCCAACAGTGGCTTTTCTACGACTACCTGTCGGTCTTCCAATTCCAGCGCTCAAGTGGACATGAGGAGGACAGATCAGTGGTAAATGGTGGTAAAACGGTGGGCACGTTCTGACACAACTTGCTCGCTCTCCGGTGGGGTGGAATCTGGTCGGGCAATGAACGTTTCGATACTTTTTGTCAGTTCATTACCCTCTGGGAAACTAACAGTTTGCTATTGGAAATTGCCATAGAAATAGTGGATTTACCCATTCAAAAAGGGGATTTTCCATAGCTATGTTAAATTACCAGAGGGTATGTCAGATTCTGGGTCACATCACAGTTGGGATGGATAAATGATATATCGTTACATCGAAGCGAGATCATATGTCACCATGAACGTCAGCTCAGATTTCAGATGTCAATACATACAGAAAAAGCTTTCTGGGCGTTGGGGTATGCACTAGTCTAATCTAGCCTACTCATATTCATTTATCAACTCCACAACGGAGACAGTGATGGCATTGGTGGTCTATGACGGTTTGACCACATTGTGTCCTTGGTGTTTCATGTTTTACAGCTACCGCCTTCATTGTCGGATGCGCGCTCAAGTCCAAAAAAAAGGTTTGTTTTTTGTTGTGCAACAAATTTACCATGATGAATTATTCAAGCAACCACCCCAACAACAGTGACCACACCCAATGGTCTGATGGTCTCTTAAGGGATAGCAACTGACAACCACGGATAATTGCGAATCAGGGGGAGTCACCTTTGAGGGGTTGGTTAAATCCCTCTTACACCATCAAATTTCCTCAAATCTACTAGTACCGCGGATATGTGGAGGATGAACATCCAAAAATCCCAGCTATTTGGATGTTAAAAGGGGGGGCATTTCCATTGGTTTTCAATGTGTTGAGTATTTGTTTGCAAGAAAATCCACCACGAAATTTCCTAATTCGACATGTTAGCTCCAAAAGTGAGCAAATAGCAAGGAACACTGCCCCAGGAAAAAGACACGGAAAACCAACTTGCAGCCAGTTCACTATCCCTATATAGACATATAATGACATATATAATAATCCATAAATCCATACAATATAGACTGGTTGGTGGTTTGGAACATTTTTCATTTTCCCATATAATTACTGTATTGGGAATAATCATCCCAACTGACTAATATTTTTCAGAGGGGTTGAAACCACCAACCAGTAGACTATAATAGATATCCATTGCAGTCTTGGATTCGGCAGGAGAGCTTTCGCCTGGCTCTGAAGAAAATGCACATGTTCTACTCGCACGCCTGCACTCGCACCCTGCGCATCGAAAGTTTGACACCTGAAAATGTCAGGGAAGATATGATGAAGGGTGAGGATAGCTGGAGGGAAGTATGTTTTGCGCTGGTGTCCGTTATTTGTTTGTTGTTGGTTTATAATGGTTTATAAAAGCTTCTTGATATATAGATATATAGACAATTAGATAATTATATAAAGCACCATAAACATTACACCCATTAGATTCCCTAATTGATTGTACTAGCAATTACTAGCTATAACTAAACCGCCAAACCGCAGAATATGGGGCACCAGGATGACGCATTTTATGGGACTGTTGGTTGATGGAAGTTGCGAAATCCTGCACCTGTTTGGTCGATGGCTTATCCCACATGATCCCATTATTTACAATGTTACCCACTGGTAAACTAACAGTTTGCGAACTGGAAAGATCCACCACTTTGAATAGGTCAATCACCATAAATCAACTATTTCGACTGGGCCAGACTGGGTCATGGCTTCAAGTTCGCTATGTCTGTAAACGTTTACCAGGCTGGGTACCAATAGTATCCAATAGTTACGGCAGGTGGTGCAGGATTTCACTGGCCCATCCACAGTATCTATTCATCAGCCATGGCATGACCTGGGGGATCAACACAGATCCCGAGAAATCCCTCACGACCAATGAGTTTCGGCCAAAGATTTCAAGATTTATGAGTTGTCATGGGTTTATGAGCATAGGAGCAATCATTGTTTTGCGATCAAAACACTGACAGAAATGAAATGAAATATCATGAACTGCCATTTGAAGGTCTGGTGTTTTCGGAAAACTCGGCTTGAAACTTGGGTTTCAACATTGGATAAGCAATGGTTATGACTAACATAGCCATGGTATAGATGGCCCTAATCGAAATAGATGGTTTACCGTTCTTAAAAATGGGTGGATCTTTCCATGGCAAACTGTTAGTCATAAGCAGATGGTAAATCCCATTAAATCACCATAAATCCCATTAAATCACCATAAATCCCATTTAAATCCCAGGAATAAGAAACAGAGCTCACACCCGAAATCGCAGGAGGATCTCCTGGTGTTCCATGGACCATCCGGACACTTGGCCCATGTGCCCTTGTCCCAGTCGCGCACAGTGCACCAACATCCACCCTGTCCCTGGGCAACGGCGCAACGGTTTTTTCGTTGCGAGAAACCTGCCATATTGTTGTTGTGGTTGACTGATTTGAATGATGTTTCACACCAAGAAGCTAAAGAAAAAGATGGAAAAATATCCACGTTGGTTATTGATGTTATTTTGGGTGTCTTTTTGCTGCGCAAATTTGAGAAATGAAGAGTTACATCCCGATTGTTGCTGCACGGGCAGCTCATTGTTGCCACTTTTTTTTCGCAAGTTTGGCAGCTCAAATCTTGAAGGATTTGAAGGTGTAGCCTCCAGGTTGGTATATGGCAGTGTGTCAAAACCTTGTACCCCTGGTGAACATCAAAATAGCTGGAAAATGGATGTTCATCCCACTAAAAATGGTATTAATAGGTATTGATCCATACCCATATGGAGGAACCTCCATTTATAGATGGATTTTAGATCAGAAAAACCATGAAAAACCATCATTTTTGGGTACCCATGTTTTAGGAAACCCCCATATGTTCCAGCTTTGCAGCATTTATATGCAATTGCTGCTGCAACCCTCATATGTTCCAAAGGTTAGCACTTGTTCTTCCGTATGTTGATAAATTGTTTGATGAGTAAACACAATGTTTGGGTTGGTTAACACCCTATTTTGATAGGTAAACATCTTATCTTGCTGGGTGAACACCTCATGTTGATGGTGTTTTTTCATATGTTAACCAGCTATTTTGATGGATTAAACTGGGTATCCTGTTGTTATCCTGTTGTTTCGACTAGGCTCCACCCAGGTAGCTCCCCTTCTTGCGGTTTCCTCCACTTGAACCTGGTGCCCTTCACACTCCGCGGCTGGTGCCGAGTGGAGTCGGAGTGGTCCACGATGCGCGGCGCCAGCGGCGCCAGCGGCGCCAGCGGCACGCGGCGGATTGACGAAGGATCCGAACGAAGTGTGGAGATGGAGGAAGATGGAGGCGACAGTGCGATAGATGCGATTCCAGGGAGGCTTGTTTGATGGGAGTTGATCAGAGATGATGAGAGTTGGTGATTTAGGATTGGAGATTGTGGAAACATCACCGGTTTTTAGATGGTTCTAGGCAAAATTATCATAGATTATCTGAGAATGGTCCATGTTCCATAGCGTTAAATAATTAACAAGAGGGTTTTGATAGGAGATAATGATGATTGTGTGGGTGATTTAACGGATACAGTATTCTTGATGATTCTTGATGTTGACCTTTACTTGAGATCAACCATTTGATTTGCCTTTCTATGCATGGGAAAAAACATTGTGGGAAAAGTGTAGAGATTTAAGCATGATTCATACCTAATTAATGATGGCTCATGAATTTAATTAATGATGGTTAATGAAAAAATTCCGGTTGGTGCTTTGGAACATGAATTTTATGACGTTCCATATATTGGGAATAATCATCCCAACTGACTAATATGTTTCAGAGGGGTAAGTATACCACCAACCAGATAGTCATCCTGGATAAAATCAAATATCATATAAATGAAAAAAATACTTTCTCCGAGTGATCCCCACCCTGAAACACCATTCTGACATAGTTTCTGACATACCATCTGGAAGTGTATATGACATATTTATTCTGAGATTCTATTTGACATTCTTTCTGGCATATACTTTGACTTTCTATTTGGCATCTATTCTGACATACTTAGAGGGAAAGCAACTAGAGAATGGTTGCTTTTGTTGGTGGAATATGAAACCATTTTATTTGGAGCATATTTGAAGGCATATGTCATAATATATGTATGTATATATATATATGTCATATACCATTCAAGCACACACTTACCAAGCAATTGTTCATGGAAGTCAACTCCAATGACTTGAACCGATGTCCTGCATGTCCTGCCAGGCCACAGAGAAAAAACTGACGCAGACCCAGAGTTCTACAATTGCAACTCGCCGAAAAAAGAGAAACAGGTTGGTTTCAGCGGCGGATCTTTTAATAAAATGAACACTATTGAACTCGTGAAAACATGACAACAGAAGCAAGAAACTAGGGCTGGCATTTTTCTCCCGACTTTTGAGGTGTGGAATTTGTCCAAGTGGCGCCAGTGTCATTGGGAGCATTGCCGGCTTGTCCCGTCAGCTTTTTTTTGTGTCCATTCTCAACTGGACACATGTTGGGCACCATCTTACAATTAGTGAGGCCCCCAAACGTGATGTGAACGTTGGTTAACAAAAGCCCCAGTAACTAGTTCGTTATAAGTACCATGAACCATAGTTATTGGAGTTTTAAACCAACTTACCTATCGAACGGGGCCTCACGTTGTATCTTTAATATCTAAAAGAATAGAAACTGAAGACGCAAATTCTAGTTTTGGGGGTGAAGATGGACCCAGTTTAGAAACCTAGGTTTTCATTGCATCCACCCATGGTTTGGCCAATTGTTGGGGGTCCCATAAATTTGAACACGCTATCCTATCAGCCAAGTTGTTTGTTCAATCAATCTTTACATAGTTGCTATGATTTATGGGGATCATGCGTCTACTTTAATTTGTTATTTGCATTTTAGATCTACCCTCTGGTTATGATCAACATAGCCATGGTATAGATGGCCCATAGAAAAAGATGGTTTACCGAACTTAAAAACGGTGATTTTCCATGGCTATGTTAGTCATAACCAGATGGTAGTTGTAAATTCCTTGCATGATGTTAAAATATGTTAAATAAAGATGCTGCTCAACATGGCGGCCCGATTCCAAGTCACGTGCTCAACGTAACCGATTTCTCGTGGGCAACCCATTTCACCTAGGGCCGATATCAACATCTGTGGTACTTTGATGTACAGCATTCCAGGATTTGAAGGGATTTGATGTGATACCACGCCATTTTTGGCCATATGTTTGAACATCCCGAGGTTCAAGAAATGTTCATCGCAATTGTTTCACCATTTTTTCTACCCATAGGATCCATGTATGGTATATATGCTAACATTGGAGGTATATTGATGGTAAAGGTTACCATATATAGCAGCACCATGGATCCTATGGGCTATGTGTTCAGGTGGTCCTGGTTGGGCATCGCTTCTAAGGCAAAGTGGCTATGCCTCCGGAAATTTTTCGGGAGCAAGCCACCTCAGCTGCTCGGCGGCGAGTCAACTTTCCAGCTGTGAACTTGGTGGATTTTGTTGGGACTTATATTGTATTATTTGGGCATTACCCTCTGGTTATGTCAAAATAGCTATTGAAAATTGGCATTTATAGTTGATTTACCCAGCTATAAAATGCTGATTTTCCATAGTTATGTTAGTTTACCAGAGGGTATTGGGGATTAATGTCAACCCCGGATTAATAAACCATGGTTTATTAATTAGGGTGGTACTCCTCCAATAGTCATTATCTGATACTTTTTTAATGGTACCCTCCCAATTAAACAGCCGTTTGGGGTTTATTAATCCAGGTTGACATTATTGGGGATTATAATGATTATACTATATTATACTACCGAATTATGGCGATTATGAATGATTATGAGTGATTGGGGATTAGTTGGGGATTATTCATACTTATATAATGTTATACAGTTATACTGCCAAATACTAGCTTTTATTTATGGGGGATTCTGATACCTGTGATACCTCGTAGTAGGGAAACCTATCAACCAACTAGTATGATCAAATCAGATAGTGGTATTTTACCTTTTTTTTCTTGGGATGACAACATATGATTTGCGCACCACGGGGAAACAATTTCGGGAGTGATTTCCATGTGGAACCCAGGAAGCAGAAGACCATGGTTGCTGTAAGATGGCGTGCTGCAGGTAAGATTGCCAAAAATTGATTTGCTTTTTTTTTAACGGTAAGTATATTACAGTAACTTCGCCGACTCAATTTACAATAGAAAAAGATGAACAGTAACTTAGCCACTGGTATACAAAACATGTTTTAAATCCATTGATAATTGGTGTTTGTTCTCAAAGCCCCATACGTTTCCCTGCCGGGTTTGTCACTGGTTGATCATTGTGTTCCCTCTGAAAATTGCGAAGTAAATCTCAAATGTTCACAGCCAAATTGCCAAGACAATCCACCACATTACAGACACATGTATGCATATATATATAATATTATAAATATATTGATATATGATATATCATATATATATCCATGTCCACATGATATCACCATGTGTCCTTCTTAAATCCCTCTTTAATCCAAGCCTCCCGGTGTCCACAGGAGATGTTGAGATTTACGCATCGCTCGGATCTGAAGGCGGTGATGAAGCTGCAGAAGAGAGTCTTTCTGGAGCGGAGTTTTTCCCATGGATTCACCGTTGGGAAACGACCATGGGGATTAGGAAATGGGGAGGATTTCTTTGATAAAAATGATGGTTAATGATGGTTAATGATGGTTAATGATGGTGATTAATGATGAAAATGGTTTCTTTTCTGACTGGTGCTAAACGTAGGGAATTTTCGGGAATGATCCATAATCACTAGTAATGTCATCATCCCAGCAACCCCCATTCCAATGGTTAATCATCATTACCCTCTGGTTATTTGTTACATAGCCATGGGAAATTGCCCATGTATAGAGGTTTACCTATTGGAAATGGTGATTTTCCATGGCAAACTGTTAGTCATAACCAGATGGTACCCTTTGGTAAACGTTTACAAAAAACGATGGAAAGATCCACCATGTTTAATGGACAAATCAACTATTTCGACTGGGCCATTTTCCAGTTCGCAAACTGTTTGTTTACCAGAGGGTACCACTCAAAATTGTGGTTTCATGTCAAAAAGATGTTTTCACTCGTAATTAAGAATGATTTCCACATATGTGCACAAATAAACTAGATCAAATGACCCTTAGTAATAGAATGGGCTAGCGCCCGGGTGCCGCCGACCCCCCCTATTTGGGGGGTCCTGCAGAGGGAGGGAGATAGATAGATGGATGGATGGATGGATGGATGGATGGATAGATAGGTAGAGAGATAGATAGAGAGAGAGAGAGATAGACAGATAGATAGATAGACAGTTGGATAGACAGATAGGTAGATGGAGAGATAGATGGATAGATAGCTGGATGGATAGATAGA
>Ga0126342_10008233_pt1 | contig 18664 bp, 15 predicted proteins | sample Cyp1metagenome_FD_92528 | JGI IMG/M metagenome (GOLD analysis project Ga0126342, IMG submission 92528) | Coral microbial communities from Lord Howe Island, Old Settlement Bay, Australia - Cyphastrea 1 metagenome | ecosystem: Host-associated > Invertebrates > Cnidaria > Coral ...
CTCTTCGCCAAGCTCTTTGCCAACTCTCTTCGCCAAGCTCTTTGCCAACTTCCCAGCTCAGTGTGCACTGGGACCTCAACCTGGGACCTTCCCAGCTCAGTGTGCACCGCTGGACCTCAACCTGAGACCTTCCCAGCTCAGTGTGCATCGCTGGGACCTCAACCTGGGACCTGCCCAGCTCAACCTGGGACCTTCCCAGCTCAGTGTGCACCGCTGGACCTCAACGGCCAGATAGAATGCCAGAAGATATGCCAGGTAGAATGTCAGGTAGAGTGCCAGAAGATATGCCAGATAAAATGCCATGAGATATGCCAGATAGAATGCCAGAAGATATGCCAGATAGAATGCTAGAAGATATGCCAGATAGAATGCCAGAAGGTATGCCAGATAGAATGCCAGATAAAATGTCAGATAGAATGCCAGAAGATATGCCAGATAAAGTGTCGGAATGTTTGCCAGATAGAATGCCAGAAGATTTGCCAGATGATATGCCAGAAGATATGCCAGATAGAATGCCAGAAGATATGCCAGAACATATGCTAGAAGATATGCCAGGTAGAATGCCAGAAGATATTTCAGATAGAATGCCAGAAGATATGTCCGATAGAACGCCAGATAGAATGTCAGATAGAATGCCAGAAGATATGCCAGAACATATTGCAGACGATATGCCAGGTAGAATGCCAGAAGATATGCCAGAAGATGTGCCAGATAAAATGCCAGAAGATATGTCAGATAGAATGCCAGAAGATTTGCCAGTAACAAAAATGTCATGGTGGGGATAACTCGAAGTAAAGTTATTTATTTACAATACCCGATAAGATTGAATATGATTGAATAATGATAATTAAGAACTCATTATGGAATTATGGTGAGTAGCAGTATAACTCCCATTGGCTAATCATTGGCTACTAACTCAATATAACTCATTATGATTGACGAATGACAGAGTTTTTTTCGGATCATGTCGGAGGCAAGTGGACTGCGCCCCACCATAGATCCTGTCCTGGGCATCCTTGGCTGAGGCGCACATTTGACCAACGCCTATCGACCAAAGGTTACCAATGTCTTGGAAGAGAATCCTGAGGCTGGTCTGTGGTGATGAATGTGTCACAGCTTGCGTTCAAACCCGCATTTTGTAGAGGATGCAGCATGGCGTAGCTATGAAAAATTGTAATTTTCCCATAGCTATGTTAGTTTACTGCAGGGTATAAGATTTTGGAATCCCATCTATTATGGGTCTGGAAAGTCATGGTCTAACAGCTGGATGATTTGGGGCCCCATTTAGGACACCTCCATATTTTGGAATCCCATCTTATCGAACTATAGAGATATCCACCATAAATCCAAGCATAATCCAAGCAATTCTAGTGGTAAAACAACTTGTCAATTTAGGATCTGACAGGTTGCAACTTTGATTTGGGGGGCCTACAACTTAGGTCTGATATATGGAGTTATTTGTATCATATACCAATTTGGATCTGTTTGGCCTATTTGGGGGGGCCTGACATGGCGGCCAGTTCTTTGGATAAATGTTCATGTCATGTGCTTTTCCTTAGAAGGGTCCTGGCCGCGCTACTTGGAGGATCATCCCAGTAACTTTGGATAACCCTAGTTATCATCCAACTACATATGGGATAGCCTCACTGAATGGGGACTGACTTACTCCGGTTATAAATAATAGGATGATCCTCCACGTACAGGAACTAAAAATGGGCCGTGTTCAGGTCGTCTGACCATGTCTGACCTATCGCCCCATCATAAAGGTTCAGTTGTTTCCCAATATCTGTTTCAACTACAGCTGATATTCGTACATATTTCTACATGGTTTTATCCCATATGTTGATATCCCATATGTTGTATTCACGTATTCCCCATCGGTGGGCTGATGCTCGCAAGTTCATTTTTCAACCACATGTCCGGTGATGATCAGCACCTTAAATCTCTGGTGTTCAGTTTGGTACCCTCTGTCAATTTAACATGGAAAATCAGCAAACTGTTTCTATGGATTCATCATCATCCAATTGCCCGACTGGGGGCTTCCACTTCCAGTGTGAGTCATTACCGGTACGACTGGCGGTGGACTGGGGATACCAATGGGACCCGCCACCAGTTGGGAAATGCCGAAAAAAAACATATGGTGATTTCTGGTTGACCCACGACTCTTAGTGGAAATGCAATGACTGCAGGTATATCAACTATATATTACCTGGTCGGTGGTTTGGAACATGAATTTATTCTTTCCATATATTGGGAAGAATAATCCCAACTGACCGACTCATATTTTCAGAGGGGTTGAAACCACCAACCAGACTATATATTACCATCATACCATCTGTTGTGCCATACCACCAGTTAGTTCAAGTACCAAAAAATCCTACCTCGGCTGGCAACCTCCACAGGCCTCCTGGGTGAAGCGAAAAACCGCCGTGGTATCGCCCCAGAAGGGAGCTTGGACCAAAGTGTCCCCACCCAAGCAGGACGGGTTTCAGGGGCTTCGATGGGCAAATTCTGGTGGATGATTGGTATTATTTCAATGGGAATGTAGTTACATATAGTTACCTGGTTGGTGGTTTGGAACATGAATTTTATGTTCCATAATATTAATATATGGGATAATCGTTCCCATTGACTTTCATATTTTTCAAGATGGTTAAAACCACCAACCAGGAATGATAGTTACAATAGGGGAGATGTTAATTTTATAATAATGATTCATTTATAAATGGGGATATAATTGATAGATCTGTCGTTTTTACCTTCCAGTAAACCAACATAGAGACTGAAAATGATAAGTTTTTAGGGGAGGCTAATCTTCAAATCAATCGTCAGGGTGTATGTTTATTTGAAATAAATAGTGGGAATTCATCAGCGATTATATTGTTTTTTAAATGTAACTATCAAAGATTCGGGGATGTGATTGAGAAATTATGGTTGGTTGATGATTTTTTTGTAAGTTTTTGTTTGTTCTATGATGGGGATGGTCAGAATCCTAGGAAATCCGATCTTGACCAAGCAAAGTCATTGTGTCTTATTCTAAACATTTCTGAACACAATTTTGATTGGACAATGTCAAGCCCGGATGAGGCTAAACCCTGGTTGATTCAGAATTTTGGCTAAAATGTCTCCCCAAGAACCAGTTACATTGTCAAGTTGTGTGTTTGTTAAAAAAAAAGGATGAGGGGAGCAACCCTCCTGATAATTTGGTGATGTTCACAAACAGATGGTTTGTAAATCTTGGAATTGGGTCCAACATCTTGAACGGATCAATATGTGTTATGTTTATATCCGTTTTGGGTCACAGGTGGACAAGGGGATTGCATGGGGTCTATCCCCCATTAAAAATTTCACCCCCCCCACCCACACCTGTGGGTAACCTTGGTTACCACTTTGAATCCGTGGATTCACAACGGCCTTGGCCACCATGAGCACTTGGCTCATTAGCTTTGCTGTCCCAACTTCATTTTTCTGATTTTCCTTACAGGTGCAGATGTTCAATGGCACTGCCGTGACCACGCTACTTGTTGAGCTCACGCTGATTGCGCGCCAATGGATTGTTACTTCAGACGGTCGCATTGATCTTGACCATTTTGCTCAATTGGAGATTATTTGCAATGTTTTTCATATGATGCTTTCTGTGTGTGGGCCTTCCACACATTTACAACCGGCACTGTGGGTTTGGAAAGCTGCCAACACTACCGTCAGCACCATTGAAATGGAGTTCTTTCGCTCCACTGAAACCCCACAGTTATTTGACCATGAAGGGGCACCGCGATCTTTAGTTGCTCTGACACCAAAGACATCACAGTCGCGGCAATGCGGATGTTTCGAATCTTGGTAGCTGGGAGAACCACTCTCCAGGGAATAGCCTCAGATCAACGGACTTTCTCGGGACCATCACGGCTTCACGGCTAGCCGACCTACAGCTGAAATCAAGGGCTACATGTCATGATATCAACGACTGTACTGGGGGGGCTATATATAGTTATTGATGGGGTGTTTATAGTTACATTCAACGGATCGTGATGAAACATGATGGGATATAAAACCAAACATTATATCGGGATAGAAAGCGGTTCAGTTGGCAGTTATTGGAATATCATTGTCAGAATCAGGGGTTAATACTTTCAAATGATAGGAAAATTGTTCAGTCATGTAGCTTTTGATATATCAGAACCACGTATCTGGGAAAACGACCCAGCTAAAGTTAGTGATGGTTTTGTCTGAAAATGCGGCATCAAATGTCCCATATAAATTGTCATTTTGTGGTATACCAATGCGACACTCTAACTGTGGTTTTCGGAACGAATAGCCTCCGGTATGTTTGACATAGCTAGAAATCCCCCAAGAAGCATCTAAAAAAAAATGGAGGTGTTTTAATGGGAAAATCAACTCTGGATGGGGGATCAAACACTTTCCAACATTGCAGCTTAATGAACGAAGAAGGATCGCGCTGGCGCAGAAATGGGTCACTTCTGCAATGCTTGTGACAGGAGAAAGTGCCTCAATATCAAGACACACTACGCAACTTGGGCTATCGTCTCTGGGTGAACATAGTCTTGACTGAAAATCGGATGCTCAAACCCTCATGGTCATTATTGACAGCGTATCTTTGTTCATTATTTCTGGTACATCACCATTTTTGTGACCAGAATTCCAAAATATGTCCACTTACATCTGGTCAGGTCACCATATTTGGCCAATACATCATAATTCTTCTTTGGAAAATCATAATTTTCTCCATAAGAATCAACACTGCCATTTCATGGCTATCCCCTGATTTTCAGAGATGCCCCTTACACATACTTGTTGATTATAGATCCCAGAAGATCTCGATAGGCAAAGTAAAAACGAAGGAAAGCACCGGAAGAGCAAGACCGTCAAGGAAGAGCCCAATCAACAGCCACCACAGCTGGCCAAGGCTCTCAGCCTGATGGCTCGTCTGGTGATCCGACAGGATCAGGAGATTCAATCCGACGGGAGGATTCCTTCCTGCTCTATTTCAACAACAAAGAACCCAGCGGCTCTGCTCAGCTGAAGGTGCTGGTTGCTGGGTTGCAGGATTCTTCTAGAGCCTCCCAGCGGCTCCCTTCGATGCCTGACGGCTGCCGAGAAGTGGCATGCTTGGGCTTCACCCCAAGTCACCGTGGGTTCGCGTCAGAAGCTGATCCTGGTTCTCCTGGAACTTCGCACCCGAGCTGGGCTCTGCGGACGCACAGTCCCCTCCAAAATCCACCTATTTATAGATGATTTTTCGGGGATTTCCCCGCTTGCCATGTTTGACCAGAGGGGATTTCCACTCTGTCCCCGTATATGGTTGCTTAAACCATCTTAAAGCCCTATCGAAATTCCCAGTAAAACCTGTCCATGCTGGTAAAATCCCCTAAGAGATTCACGAGAGCCACGATTCGCACACAGGCGCCATATGTTTGGTTGCTTAAGACCCCTACAAAAAAGAAACCAACATGTCTCTACATTTGACTCTTCGGTCTGTGTTGCAATGTGCTACCCCTCATTTCATTGGGACGATCTTTGCAGGAAAATCTGCAGCATGGGTTGTCCCAATTTGGAATCACTGGAATGATGGTTTCCTGTAAATCTTTCCCTACCAGTTCAATGGGCATCGAAAATATCCTTGTGATTCATGGGGATGCCAGCCCGACAAACCCCCGAACTTCATCACTTGGATGTAGTGTCGAAAATTTCGAAAAAAGGTAAGTTGAGAACATACTTACTTTTACTTTCTTTTGGGCTGGTTCGTGGTTTTAAAGATTTACTATGCTCCATCCTAGCAATGGGATAATGATCCAAGTTGACGAACATATTCTTGGGATGGGTTGAAGCCACCAGTAGGCAGATGATATCCACAAAGGGGAAAACACATAGATAAGTTTACCTCTTGATCTACCCCATTTTTGGGAAATCACCATTTTAATGGATGGAACATGGAAAATCCACTATAAATGGAAGATGAAAAATTATATAGCAATATGTTCCCATATTTTCCCACTTTGTGTATTTGGAGCAACCCAGTTGTATAGGAAACCTGGGCCCGCAGAAGTGTGCCAGAAATCGATGGCTCTGAGTAGCAAAACCCCTGATTCCTATGGCTACATCAAATCGCCTGCCCCAAAAACTACCCTCTGGTAAACGAACAGTTTGCTGTTGAAAATTGCCATAGAAATAGTGGATTTACCCATTAAAAATGGTGATGTTCCATAGTTGCTTGTATGTTTACCAGAGGGTATTAATTTTGAGCACTGAATACCCCAATTTGTTGGTTCATCAGCTATATCTTCATCAGCTTCTGAAACCATATCCGCCATATCCCTGGTTATTGATAACTGTTTTGCTGATAAAACACATGTTCAACCTACCAAGATGATTTGTTTAACCCCATTGGTTGGTTGGTCTATGTTTCTTGGAAGTTGATATGTTGGTCAACTTTGGTTTGTGATGTTCCCGGGGATTTAATCCGCTTCATGGGGATCTTCCTGCTGAAAAATCCAACCATGACACGGTAGTTGTATCCCCATGACACAATCTTTGCTTCCCATATTGTTCAATATTGTTGGCTACAAATATGACATCTGGTTGGTGGTTTGGAACATTTTTTATGTTCCCCAATAGTTGGGATGATGATGATCCAATCTGACTAATATTTTTCAGGGGGGTTGAAACCACCAACTAGACATAGTTCAACAAGTATTGACCAGTGTTATTCCGAAAAAAATGTATGTTTGGCTTGGTTAAAACCTCATGTTTTCATGGCTTACAAAGTTTGTGAAGTTATATTCCCATTATATTCCTGTATGTTTGCTGGTTGGGTAGAATCCCAAGGATAACCGAAAATGATATGTTGGTTGCATCCCACCTGCTCCCTTATGAATTTTGACAAGTTTACATGTAACTTATAATTAGGCATAGGTGATAAACCCCCATTTTAAGTCACAAAACCTCCATGTTTTGATAACCGCCCCCCCCAATTCTGATGGTTAACTCCAATGTGTTGTCAAGTTAAAACTGATCATTAAAACTTATCATAGTAATGTTGATTCTATGAGATCCCCATGTGTTTTCTTCTCGCATCCCACCAGTCGCTGCACTGGTATATTCGCAAAAAAAAACTATTGTTGATGGATCAAGACAAAATATACTTAATTAATTTCTATATTGCCATGAAATATTCCCATTTCTTAGTTAAACAGCGATTAGTCTAATACTGGTAGTTGTACCCCTATGACATTCCCATGTTTGTTCTTGCTGCTGCCTTGTTGGCTACAAAGATTACGTAGATCAACTATTGACCAGCTTTATTCCCGTGAAAAAATCCTGTTTTCGTCTTCAATATCCCCAAGACAACTCTTGAAGCTGCTCCATGATGTGCCCCCTAACTTACACCACTATTACCCCCATCATATACCCATCCCATCCAAAACCGATCAAAAATTGGTGAACCACATTCCCACTTGGGTTGTATTATCTTTCTTAGCAACTGGTTTCCAGGCCTGATTATGAAGTCCCCATTTCGTGGCTTATCCGATCAATGGCTTCGAACTAACTATGGGGGGTCCTAGCCAGTTACTAAGTGACATGATCCTCCAAATATGCCCATCATATATCCCACTATAACAAATATTGTATATAAATAATTGTAATATGTATATATTATATATATAGATATACAATGATAGAAGTATATATATATATGCTCACCCCCCAGGACCTACCTTTTTTCTATTTCATGGACCGTTTCATTGCAAGGTCAACTATCTGCTATCTGCTATCTGCCGAAAAAAACACAAACACAAAAAAAATGCATTGGAGAGCCTTCTCCCCTCCCCCCATCCCCAAGTCGGTCTCCCAAAACTTTGGTTTGTTTGGTTGGTTTTTGTTTTTTTTTGTGTTCGCTCTTTTTTTTTCTTGGTACAAGTACCCCGCCCCTTCCAAAACCCAACGCAAAACAAGTCATCCAAAATGTTTGTATGTTGATTCTTTCTGGTGTGGGGGAGAGGTGGTGAGCTAACAATGAAGCTGGTGGTCGCAGGTTTAATCCAAATTTATCCAAGCCAAATCTGATTCATCTGGCCTCTAAGGCATCATGTGTCTATCAAATGCATCCTTCACAAACCATAATCAAAAAAGTATTGTATGCTAAACATATGCAGGTAGTCCTTGGGGATGTGCAATTTTCCTTTTAGGTATGAGGCCTTTGGGAATGTACAATTCTCTTTGTGGTGAGTGAAGCCTGTCCTTCAAATAAATGGTGTTCCTGTCCAAATAGAGGGCAGCTGGGTTTCTTTGAAAGGAGTGTTGCATATGTTCAAAGAAATGGTGTTACCTTCGAACATAAAGGACAGCTGGGCTTCTTTGAGAAGAGTACTACACCTTTAAAGGATACACTGCATATTCTGAAACAATATTGTTTCTGTTGTTTAACAAGGTTGCAGCTTTAGGTTAAGTATTCAATCTTTGAAGAAAACAGCATTTGTTGGATGGAATGTTACCATGATACAGAAAGAAAACAGGAATGCCGCACCTTAAAACACACTACACATTGTAGAGAACTATTTTTTCAAAAAAAGGAGCCCAACCTTCACAAGGGGATTTCTTCCTGAAAAAAAATGTGCTGGCTCAAACGCAACCCATCAGCTTTTTGAGAATTTATGAGTTTTATTCCTGTATCCTTTGGAAATTTAGCAGGGCTATTTGGTCATATTGTGATGTGATGTTCACAAAGAGGAAACCTGATCCAGAGAAAAAAACACTTTCATGTGCAAAATAGATTACTTCATAACAATGGTCGATATAGGTTTCAAAATGTTGCCAAATCCAAGAAGAAAACACACCTTGGAAAGCAAAATACATCCAGTAGAATTCTTCGACAGACAATGCAAGATTGCAGTGGGGAAGTTCAAGTCATGTAGTTCCCAGGCAGAATATTGATCATTTCTTTTGTGTGGCAAAATTCATGTACAGCTAGAAATATATTGGTTTGAAGTCTGGGAAGGCACTATTCTAGTGTTTCCATGTGATTGTGTTGCAGTACTACATCCCAATGAAAGAAGTGAACCATTTTTTGAACAACATACCCTAATTCACCCCAATTCATCTACAAAGGCTACCTTACTTTGACGGGAAAGGCAACCTTGGAGTCCTAGGATGTGGAGTATAACCAGGTGGCAATTGAGGAACTGCAAGAAAACAAGAGTTAAGCGGTACCGTACTTCTGTGGTAGTCTGTAAATCACACAAAAAGCTGGACAATAAAAGAATTGTTTTTTTACTGCAAATACCACAAAAAAACTCAAGGTAGGCCCTGGTGGGGGGGTCCTAACCAGTTACTATACATACATAATTATATATATATATATATTATATTTGTATACATATATATATATATAAGGATATATATATAAGGATATATATATATAAGGATATATATATATATATTCCCATGTTTTAGCCCAATAGACGGTTGGTGAAGTGGTCTCCAAGGCACCTTACACCGCACCTCCTTGGAGCCCCAGCCCGACGCCGCCGTGAAGCGCGGCGAGCACCGCAAGGCGCCGCTGCAGCGCTTCGCAGCGGCGACGCCAGAGACGCCGGTCACGGACGCGTTGGAAACGCCCGCGGCGGCTGAGGATCTGAGCCACTAAAACATGTTCCAAACCACCAACCAGAAGTTGGATGGGATTTAATGGGATTTGATGGAATTTAACATCTGGTTGTTTGACATAGCCATGCTATATATGGCCCATAGAAATAGATTGTTTATCTATTAACAATGATGATTTTCCATGGCTATGTTACATAATCAGATGGTACATGAAATGGGGATGATATTACCTGGTTTCATGGGGATTACCTGGTTGGGATTAGAGTAGACCATCATGGCATGGTGTTTGAAGGAAAACTGAGAAAAAAGTGGGGAAAATGAAGTTTTTGTTCGGGAAAACTAAGAAAATGTGAGACAAAAGTTGGGGGAACTCAGAAAATTGAGAGGAAAAAGAAGAAATAAGTCGGAACAAAATGGAGAGAACTGGTTCAAATTCTGGAACATGAAGGGCCCTGCAAAGATTTAGGATGATTGATGTGTGAAAATCAGCTCATGTTTTGGATGCTAGACGTACAACAGAGTCGCGCTATTGTCAGCTAGAATAGAGATGTTCTGTCGGTGCAAGCCCGTATGTGGATTTTTTTTGAGTAAACAGGATAACCAGAAGTACAAATTTGTGATGTCACGCGTAAGAATGGCGAGATATCCCCCAATATCAGCAAGTGTGTCTAAACATGGTTGAGAGTCCCTCAAAGCGATGATGAGTGGGGGGGCACGGCTTCAGAATTATCCTCGCACTGAGTCTCCCACAGCGCTTGAAGCGAACTGCGTGGAGCAAGTTGGGAATTGATCTCATCGACCTACAGTGTAGTGTTACAGGCTAATCGGCTAACCCCAACCAGTAAATGCCATGTTAATCTTCATCAACCATAGTCGGATAGTGTAGTACTGAAAAGATTTTAATCGTGAGCCAGTTTGGTGAAGATGTATATTATATACATCATTATACATCTATATATATATATATACTAACTAACCAGCTTCTTTTTGCAGGGTATCCATCATTGGCCATGTAATGAATTATTACTTGCTCCGTGGCATCCTAGTCCAATGCTTCAGGACGGAGGCTACAGGAGTTTTTCCCTGCTGTGTCATGATGAAATCTAGCCATGGAAAATGGCCCATAGAAATAGATGGTTTACCTATTAAAAATGGTGATTTTCCATGGCTATGTTAAATAACCAGATGGAAACTGTAATATATTCATGTGATGGATAAGTCACTAGATATCATCCCAGTGAAATCGAGCAGCCCGATCTCCAATAATTGTTGAGCAGTTCCACCCTTGGTATGCCTGGTTCAGTGGATAAACTCCCCCAAGTATTCGTCAAAAAAATTGCCACATCCAACCGGAAAATCATAAAATCATCTTCCAAGCAGAATTTGTTGGGGCTTCCATGTTGAAATTCGAAGTGTTATTTCATGTTATTTCCAGAAGTTGGGCTGTGATTCAGTGATGAGATCGAACCATGTACCTTTTGAAAAGGCACCATCGAAATGCTGGAGTCTCACCGAAAGCAAAACGCGGTGATTGCTTGGTCCAAAAGGATGAATGGAAAAAAAACGGTTGCGCTGGGACCCAAAAACCATTCGTAGGGTATCGATATGTCATGGGAATATCATGGAATATGATCATGTGGATATAACAAACGATATGGGATTTGGATGGATTTGGGATGATATATATATATATATATCGATAAATTATAACAAGCTCCAGTGGCAACGTCGCTAGAAATGAATAGGAACGATTCAGTTTTGTGATTGTAAGTTTCCAGAAAATTGATGAATCGCGAATTCTTGGGAGAAGCAATGATAGAAATATTGAACCAAATAGAATACATCAAATCCTCAGTAGGGAAATGCCCATGTCCAAGAGGGGATATCATGCATGTTGATGAGAGAAAAATATGTGAATTTTCCCGGTTTTGTCTCTACATGTGAGAATGTGATATGATTGCATATTACGCACAAATCATGATAATGATAATATGTTCATGTAATTTTACTCAGTTTAAACGTGGTTAAAACCCACCTACGGAAGACCCCTTTTGGCATCAAAAATTACATGTGTATGTGTGTGTGTGTGTTCGGCTAAGCCTCCCATTCGGCTCATGTTTGCTGATTAAATGCCCCTTGTAGTTCCTGCGGTTTACTCCCTGCAGTTGGGACTGGTTGAGATATGGCACGAGATGGCATGTGTCGCGAGTGTCGGCAAAAATTGCATGCCCGTTTGCATCAAAGATATCCGACAAAAAAGCCATTCCTATCCCATCCTCCCATCCTGAAGTCCTATGAGTTCACCCTTTGATCCAGCTGCTAGTGCTGCAGGGATAGCAACCCCCAAAAAATAGAAAAGTGGGAAAGCTATAGAAAGCTGGAAATATGAAGGATAGATATATATATATATATATATATGGATATATAATCTATAACATCCTGGAAACACTGTTCTAGTTGAATATCATCTAGTTAATTCACATCCTGCAAACACTTTTCGACATCTCCTTGGGGGGTGAATTCACATAGCTTTACTCATTTTCGGGGCGAAATTTGGATCCCTAAATTTTCGATTTGATTTGGGTCTGTCGAAAAATGGCGAAGATAATTGTCGAAACGGTGGGATGTTGAGGTACACTTTGTTGAGGCATTTGCAAAAGTTACCATGCATAGTGACAAGATGTTACAAGATGCATCATCATCATCATCATCATCATCATCATCATCATTGTTCCATCAAATTCCAATACCCTCTGGTTATTTAACGTAGCCATGGAAAATCACCATTTTTACAAGGTGAATCATCATGAATCATCCATAAATGGGCCATGGTCCATAACTATGTTGAATAACCAGATGTTAAATTCCATCAAATCCCACTAAATTCCATCCAACTTCTGGTTGGTGGTTTGGAACATGTTTTTTCCATATGTTGGGAATTTCATCATCCCAACTGACGAAGTCCATCATTTTTCAGAGGGGTAGGGCTCAACCACCAACCAGGTGACTTTTCACAAGTAGGGCTTCATCATCATCATCATCATCATCATCAAATGTTCCATCAACTTCCAATAAATTCCATCAGATCCCATGAAATCCCATCCAACTTCTGGCTGGTGCTTTGGGATTTCATCGGTGTTTAATGGGATATACCAATTATAGTGAGTCACAACAATGGATTATAGTGGATTATAATAGAACTTAGTTTTGAATATATAGACCACTATAATCACTATAATATATCAAGACTGATATAGTGGATTATCTTGATCAATAGATTCAAGATTGATCTCCTGCAGCACTTTGGACCGCACCACGCCGCCTCTGGGGCCGTGCTGCGGCGCTGGGCCGCTGGGCCACGCGCCATGCCTGGTGCGGTGCGGGGACCCGAATTTTCAGCGTCTATAAATGGGGGAAAATAATTGTTTAATAATGGTTATGCATGGTGGATATGGGTTATTAATGGTTAAGAATTGTTATTAATTGTTATTTATGGTTATTAATGGTTATTAACGACTATTAATGGTTGTTAATGGTTGGTCATTGGCTATTAACGGTGATTAATGGTTATAACTATAGGAAATGATCCTCCATAAGTTGAGATGTGGGACCCCTACAAATATTATGGTGAACTGTAACCCACTTATTAGATCTTATTTGTGGAACTGCACCCCCAACTTTCACCGCGAAATATCTGCAATTTATGGATGTTTATTTTCCCAACTATAGGTTTTGACCCATGACCATGTGTTTTGACATGTGTTACAATTCATGGTGGGTTTAGGATGGGGATTAGCTCACCAAGCAGCTATATCAATCATGCTGAGATTTACCATCCAAGGCTTGATCTGGATCATACTAAACATGGCAAACTCTGGGTGATGTCCTGGGCTGCTGATGTGCTGCTCAAAGTTCCGAAAAAAATCAGCGGGACACCACCAAGAAGACTCATCATGGAGTTCAATCAACGAAAATGGACATGTCGACCTCCGTAAATGAGGAGCTGAAACTGCAAAACGGTGGAATTTAATCAATGAAAATTGGGATCTAACAGCAAAGTCAGGTGCTTCAAACCAGTACTAGGATTTTTACTAATTCAAAGTGCGGCTGCGAACCAAGAGACTTGTCGCTGCACAACTCCAAAAATGTGTGAAGCAGCAGCTTGCGGTTGAGTGGCTGTTCAATTTCGTCTTCCCTGAACCGTGTGTGTTCTGAAAACAGTTCCAAATTTGGGCCAGAGTAGATATGATTCCAGGAAGCAGAGCCAAACGCCGTTACTATGACTGGAAGGATTGTGAAAGGCTTGAAAGCCATGACGATCCCCACTTCTGTGAGACGAGCGGATTGTCAACAACGTTGTCACGGCAGCTACGTATGTGAACTTGTCAGATTTCAAGCCCAACACAGCCATGGACAATGTCCTCAAGTTGGTCTAGCTGTGCAGGTAGTTGGCCCGCATCCAGCCAAGAATGCATGTAACATGATAAATCAATGATATAACGATGGTTCCAATGACATGAAATTTGGAACCTTTTTTTTAGAGTGGGTTTGAAGACGGAAATGACGGATGATGATCTGAAATGACTGATATATTTTTGAGTGGGTACTGGTTTTTTCAGAACCAGTCAGATTGCCATTTTTAATCGTCCAGGAGCCATGATAGCGCCACAAGTGGCGTCACACCCTTCGGTGGCAGTCTGAGACTGAGGAATGTCATGTTGGTGGTCAGGAGAATAGTGGAATGGTTGGGACGAATGGTAGCAATTTATGGATGTTCATACCCCCCAAGTATCATCATAGTTCATGGGTTTATAACATGTTTATAACGGGATATAGTGGGATATAATGGGAGATATGGATAAGATAATCTGGATGGATTAGAATGACTTCATTCCTCACTGGAATGATGGGAATGTCACGGGGGGTTAATCAACTATCATGGGTTAATCACTGGGGATATGGGATATGTGGATACATTCAAGGTTGCCCATATGTGCCATGATCAACAGTTGGATTATATATATATATATATATATACCCAGTTGGAATGTACATATGTATTTTATTATATGTATATATACCCAGTCCTTGGACTGGTCATTAATTAATACATTAAGTTCAGGAATGAGGTAGGATGACCATCACCCATGAACCATGCAACTTGATCATTCCACACATAGTCCCAACAAGAGAGGTTCAACTGAGTAACGAAACATTAGATAAAAACCTGCCCAAGCGCAACTGATTACCATTTGGTTATTTAACAGTTCGCCATGGAAAATCACCATGTTTAATAGGTAAACCATCTATTTCTATGGGCCATCAATACCATGGCAAACTGTTAGTCATAACCAGAGGGTAAGTCATTTCTGGGAATCAACGATGGCAAACACAGACAGTTGATCAGGATTTCATCCGTAGATTTGGAACAGGAAAAAAAGGATGTTCTTCGATATGGCTACAGCGGCTGGGCCGGTACAGGTCAATGTCATGCTGCAGAAATGTAACCAGGGATCAAAAATCATTCGAGGATCCTCAAACAGATAGATATCTTATAGATATCAGTTCCCCTACCACTTTGAAGAAGATTTCCCAGAATACCTTGGACAAAATTGTTTGGTACAACTTAATCTGTGGACATTTGCATGGGGGTATAGTGGGGGGAGGCCCAGACCAACCAGAGCGGGACACATACCAGTTGCATACCAAACAGTTAGAGAAAATAGGATTTTTTTTTGCGTGGTATGCAAGATTGACCATGTGGGTATGGGTCAAAATTAAAGACCTTGGGGACCACAGATTTAAACATGTGTATGTGTATGTCTATATGGTTAGTATTGACCGCCCAATTATTGGGGTACCTAATTTTGACCCATACCCAAGTGTTCCCATGTTTCACCTGTTCATTAGTGGTTGATCGGCCTACACTGAACCGTCACAGCCCTCGCCCCTGAGGCTGACGTCGCTGTGCCCCGCGCTGTCGCGCGAACTGCCGGTGCTTCGGGTGCCACAGGGTGCCAGCCTAGATTTAAGAGCCTCGACTGCGAGTTTGGCACCAGAAATAGATGGGACATAGGATCTGATGCAGCACTGAACTGGCTTGAAACCCATTAAGATTATCAATTTTGTTAAATGTTTGTTCATGATAACCCATTGAAGACACCATTCACGCTACCACAGATGTCCTTTCCCAGTGATTGGTGAAACAAGAGAGGTAAGCCCCTGTTCAAAACCATTCTGAGTCAGTAGTCAGAAATGGTATGAAATGGTATAGCAACTCAACGGCCATGCAACAGGAACCGATTGATTGGAGCTACCTACCATTTTTTTGAGGCCTAAATTTCAGGGAAGATCCTCACAAAATATGGCCTGAAAAATGGTACGTTTACGGACCTACCATGTTTAGGATCCTGAAATTCCCAGCAACCAGCCCAATGATTTGGATTTCTTGGAGGATCATCCCCCTTTTTGCGGTGAAAATGTTGCGCTGCGACTTCGGCAAAAATCTACATTCATCAAGTTCAGGGGGTTGAATATGGGAATATCATGGAAAGATATGGATTACATGGAGATATGATATAATGAGATACTTATCATGGGATATATATCTAACATTATCTAACGAACATCTAACAGTGTAATTATGAAATAGTTGCTCTGAAACATGGGTGCCCAATTGTAGGTTGGAAAACAATGTTCCCTATAAAACGGCTTTTAAATTGCGGTATATTCCCCAAACCGTGTGGCCACACTGAGGAGTTCTTGTGGTGTCAAGGCCTGGTGTGAAAATTCGATGTGGTCTCAAACGTGCGCCACATTTTTGACGGCCCTTAAAGCACAAACGCAGAAGTCTCATCTTCCGTTTTTGACAGAAGTCTCGCACGAAATAGTGTCCCGGGAGACCTCGCGCAACCCTCTCGTCACTTTGCCGTTGCGGCGCGGTGCTCATTTTGAGATCGCTCGCGCAACCCTCTCGACATTTTGGGCGTGTCAGACCGCTCTCAATGTGGCGCGGTGCTCATTTTGCTACTCAAGGAGATCTTGTGCAGAGATCTTGGCAAGGATGGTTTCTTTGGAGAGCTTGCGCAGAGATCTTGCCACGGAGGCCTCTTATAAAGATCTTGTACAGAGACCCCTTAAAGAGATCTTGTACAGATATCTTGGTAAGAGGTCTCTTACAGAGGTATTGCCAACAGATCTCTTACAGAGATCTTGCCAAGAGAGCTCTTATAAAGATCTTGTGCAGAGATCTCTGACACAGATCTGGCCAAGAGACCTTTTCTAGGGAGCGTGTACCGAGATCTTGCCAAGAGGCCTCTTGTAAAGATCTTGTACAGAGACCTGGTGAAGAGAACAGAGACCTTGCGTGGAGATCTCCGAGAGAGCTTGAACAGAGATCTTACTTTGAGATTTTTACAGAGAGCTTTTGTGGAGATCTCTCATAGACACCTTGCACAGATAGCCATACAAAGGGATCTTGCACAGCAGTTTCTACACAGAACCTGTCACGAATATCTCTCACACGATCTTCTGCAGACATCTTCGCAAAGCGAACTTGCAGAATCTAACTTGGTATCTCAGTATCTCAGTATCTCTTCACGTTCTTTGCAATGTTTGGGGTCGCCGGGATATTCTCATTTTCAGAGCCATTTGAGTGCTTGAAATATGCTGCCAAAAATGAAGAAATTGATTGACCTAACCAGCAAGAAAATAACTTTGTGTTGTAGACTATCTAAGGTTGGCAATGTGGGATCATATTCTTGGTCATATCGAAGTACATGCCTGATAGGTTTTCACGGTTTTCTGTAAATATCCTATATTTTATTGTCCCATCCCCACCGCATATGTTAAATCAGCTATTTGAAACGTAAATATGACAAAAATAGGATGAACCCCGTTTCCCTGATTTACCAGCTATGGTGATTAGGAATTTAGCAGCTAGGAGTATCCAGATTCCCTATCAGACGGGTAGCTAAGGAGCTACTAAGGGTTTCCAACCATATGATAGCCTATATCTGGGGATGTGATCAATTATTATCATCTATTATCCAATTATCATCCCTAGTCTACCATATATATGATTTCCCTTGGTTTTTGCGTTTACCATCCCCAATGTGTGAAAATGTCCCTGCTTCCATTCCCAAGATTCACCCATCGCCCTCTTTATACATGTCACCTCACGAGGAAAGAGACTCTGCTGCGCGCTAGAGCTGCACCTCGTGCAGCCCTCGCAGGTCGGGCACAGGGAATGACGCGCGGGACGGGCTGGTGAAAGGTGGTTTTTACTGTTTCAAAAAGATCGGATTGTAATGGGATAACCCAAATATGGAGGTGTCGGGATATTCCAAATCATCCTAAATTAGACCATGGCTTAGTATTGAAACAACTATGGTGACTTGGGATCCCCCATTTTAAGAAACCCCCATATGTTGTTTAATCATTAAAATTACAAGAATTGTGATATAATGGTACAACCCCACAATAAATGGGAATAGAATGGGACGTAGGTGGGAACTGAATACCGCTTCAAGGATCATCACGCTTAGTAATTGGTTAATAAGGCTCCTTCATAAGTCCCAAAGTAGGTTATCCTATTTATAACTGGGTGGTTGAGCCGGCCCTACCCCTCTGAAAAATGATGGACGAATAGTAACAGTTGGGATGATGACATTCCCAACTGAATGGAAAAATGTTCCAAACTACCAACCAGTAATTTACTGCCATTCCATTCCATTATCCCATTTTATTACTGCGACGACGACTACCATAAGAAACCTTTGATATCGGAAGCAAAAGTGGGAACGGACGTCCCAGCAAATTTCAAACCCCCATAGATTCCATGTACCCATTGTCCCATTTAGTATTTGTGCGGTTAGTTTCACTACTACTACTACTACTACTACTACTGCTACTACTGCTACTACTGCTACTACTACTACTACCGTATCTGATTTAGATCTTAAATATTAATATCTCGAGTTGATAAACATAGATAACCAGGGTGGTAAATAGGCCATCCAAAGAAAAAGGAGCAGATAGATAGATA
>Ga0126342_10008234_pt1 | contig 18664 bp, 12 predicted proteins | sample Cyp1metagenome_FD_92528 | JGI IMG/M metagenome (GOLD analysis project Ga0126342, IMG submission 92528) | Coral microbial communities from Lord Howe Island, Old Settlement Bay, Australia - Cyphastrea 1 metagenome | ecosystem: Host-associated > Invertebrates > Cnidaria > Coral ...
ATAGAATGCCAGAATATATGCCAGAATATATGTCAGATAGGATGTCAGAATATACTAAATATATGTCCAAATATACGTCCTGACATGTCATGGTGGGGATCACACGAAGTAGAGTAATTTTAAATAGGGTTTTACCTTAGGATGTTCCATGTTTTACATCTGATTTACCACATTTTACCACATGTTTTACGAATCGCAGCCATTGCCGCAGGTCCACCCGTTCCACCTCGGTGTAGTTGTAGGTGTACTTGTCCGCCTGCAGCCGAGTGGTCAGCGCCTGGATGCCCTTGCGCCCCACCACGAAGAGCTTCGGGGTAAGGCCTTGGGCGTTGAGGTCCAGAATACGCGCCTGGCGACTCGAGATGACTCGATGACCCCAAACCGGTCAAGGGATGGGATGGGATGGGATGGGGGTTATGAATGAAGTACTTCAAAAATGGAATTCATGGAATTCGGGGATAGGAGAAGATTCAGAATATGTCAGGTTTTTGTCAAGCTATAGCTAAGGGTCGAGGATCGCTGGAGGTCGAAGGGCCAAGGCCTGTTGTTTGTGGATGTTTTTGGATTGAATTATATATATATATAATATATATATATCAGTATATATACCCTCTGGTTATTTAACATAGCCATGGAAAATGGTTCATTTATAGATGGTTTACCGTTTTTAAACATGGTGGATCTTTCCATGGCGATGTTAAATAGCCAGAGGGTATATATACTGATATATATATATATATATAATGAAAAATGACTGGAGAGCCTTGGAAACCGTCTCATTTTTCACGGCATCCGACCGACTCAAGGATGCGGTTTTCTGGTCTAGACCAAGCCATTTTTTCGAGCCAAAGAATTCTGAGCCAACTCGGATGAGCATCTCGTTGTTCAGGTAGGAAAGGCATTTTTATTAAGCAATATTAAGCACCTTAAACATCATTACACCATATTAAAATATAGATTATATAAAACATATTTCAATGGGAATTTCAGGATCCTAAAATGGAGGTACTGTACCATATAAGGCCATATTTTGGGGGTATATCCCCTTACATAGGCCTTCCATAGGCCTTATATATAGTAGGTACCTCCAATTTAGGTTCCTGAAATGGCCATTGAATATTGAAACCATCAACCATCTGCAGTACCATGCAGTACCAGAACAAGCTGTTGGGAAGCTGATACAGTGCACCCGGAAATTAGCACACCCCTTAATTTCCTCTCTGAAAAGAGATCGACCATGAAGTAGTCTGATGTCGGGGATTGAGAACCTGGCTAATACTGAAAAAAAACACCCATCTTCAGGCCCATCTTCCAGAATTAACATAGTGCTTCCCGTAAGCTGTAGATCTTTCCTTCAACCAAGCATTGAACTATTCTTTGCATTTCGTTGCCCCCCTATGCGGCTGAGGGTCACCCTTCATCCCCTGACCCGGTGCGCCTGCACCTTTTTGATCACGAAGGCGTTGTAGGGGCCGCACAAACCACGCTGACCGGTGATCATCAGGATACCGATGTTGGTGACCTTCTCGGGGACCCGCAACATAGGCAGATCAGCTTCCAAACCGGTGCCCTTCAATTTCTTCACCAATCCTGCAGCAGGTGATGCAGGATTGGTGATGCAGGGACATAAGTTTAGGGCTGAAAGAATCAACATTTGAAAGGATCAGACATCATATATGGGAAATTGATGGAAATTCTATGAAATTGTTGATTTGCAAGGTCCTATGAGAATTTGTGTTGCGCCCAGTGAGGCTCAAATCTTTGAACCTTCGGGATGCCCATGGTGCGATGGAGACCTCCTGGTCCCAAGCTTTTGAAAACAAGGAACTTAGTTTCGCAAGCTGCACTGTCGGCACTGGGTCATACTCACTGTGCTCACAGCCACATTTCAGTCATCAAATGTGTTGCCAGAATCGCAGGCTGCAGCCCGACCCATCATTATTGGGCTTTGTCCAGAAAAAAGACACCCAAAATGCCTATCTCCATGTGGAAAATCACAATAAAGATTGCAAGACTTGAGCCCCCCAAAATCACACGTCAAACCGCCATTTCTATCGATTTCCCAGCAGATTTTCATCATCTCAATCAGCTCCCATCACCAAGAATCCCTTGATCATGGACAGCAGTTCATCACCTTAGTGCCGAATGCAGCCAATTCTTGAAGGTTTTCTCACCATGAAAACCGACCAAAATGTGGTAACCTCTGGCAAATTAACATAGCTGTGGGAAATAACCATTTCTAATAGGTAAAGCAACTATAACAGGCAATGTGTCATAGTTTTTCAATAGCTTAGTCAAACTACCAGAGGGTTATCCCTGTTGGACCCCTCCATGTTTGCCTATCAAACCGGGGGCGTGACCCCTAAGACTACACGCAGCCCCCATGCAGTAGCAATGAACCATGCCGAGGGTTGACCCTTGGGAGTTCATCGAGGGGTTCCCCCCTAATCCCAGCTATAAATTTGGGTCATAAACCATCCCACCAATAAAAAAAACACATCACTTAACCATACCTTTAAAAAGAAGAATTGTTACTCCACTATTATCCACTATAAAATCTATAAAGCCATATTAAGCCACGGCCTGACCCATATTGACCCAGGGGCTCCCTTCATCTCTGCGCCCAGTCACTGAAGGGTCGCGCCTTCTCCACTCCCGTCTGGGCGGAGCGCACCTTGGCAGCGGCCACCAGCCGCATGGCATCGGTCAGCTTTCCTCAGCGACAGCTTGGCGACCGCTTGGGGTGTCAAGGGGGGTTATATTGTTATGTTATTCTTGTGATTATGATTGTTTTGAAAGCTAATAACTTATTATTAGATCTTACTAGTTGCTGTTACTATTGTTGGTATGTCTATTGATGCTGATTGGGTGTTTTCAGAGGTGTCTTTTTAAAGTTTTTTGTGCATGTTCACATGTTCCATCATTGTCCCAATTTTGCGATGGGGAAAAACTAAACAACTGCCGGACAACACAATGTTCATGCGTAATGATGCTGCATTCATCTGCCAGCTTTCAGCTCTGGAAAGGGAACATATTCAGACTCATTAACAATCATTAACAAGACCCTGACAGCCCACACATGCTCATATAATGATAGGAATTAAATCACCCAAACATTGGATCTTTGCTTATCAAAAGCAAAGTCCAACCACGGACAGACTAGTATTGAACTGTCCATGTTCATGATTTTGAGCCATACGTCACATATCATGCGTATCATTATCCACTATACAACCAAAAAATAACCTATAATCATATAAGTCTAAGATCAATCTAACCGAATATACTATAGCGATGAACCACCAGCCCAAAGTGAAACCCTGCTTTAGGACTGGTTGTGTTCCTGTGGGAGTACCATTCTTGAGGGGCTTCATGTCCAGTGGGAAGCACATATCGATATCCCACGGATCGTATCGAGGTGAGTTTGGCCAGTAAGATGCCTGTTAAACCTCGAAAAAACGTGGTGTCTATCGCATCTTTCAGAAGCTTTACATGTTCATTACATGTTCACAATAATCACCATAACTAAACCACCAAAAACTCACCACCAAAGTTATTAAAAAACGAACATCGATGCCATGTTCATGCCATGTTGACGCCAACCGTCGCTTTTCCACGCCGAGCTTCCCGTCTTTCCGACCGAATTCCATCGGTCCTTCAGGGCCTTGTCTCCGGCACATCGCACCACCTTCTCGGCTCGAGGCCTCGGAGTCACCTGGCGAAGCGACAGCTCGGCGACATGGTCAGATGCAGAAAAAATATCATTCAATACTATAGAATTGCATATGTAAATGTATGTACTATATAAATTATAGTATACATTAGTATACTAGTTACTATATATATGTATGTATGTATATATATATATATGATTGTATATGTACCTATGATGCATGTATTATCTTTCCCACCTATATAATACACATCAAATGTGCACATGACTGTAAGCATATGTTGACATTGAGAAAATATGGGTGTCCTCCACAACGGCTTCAGCGACCCTGCCTGCCCAACGAAATCCACCGCGGACCAATAGCGGTTCAAGGACAGAAGTCCAAAGGCGACCAATGCCAAGCCGAACACTCCACGGGCCATGTTTGGAAGTGGATGGACTGCGGGGTGGGCAGTTTCTGTTCTGTTTTTTATTGGGCGACCTTTTGAGCCAAGGGCACCAGGAACATGGACGTCACCTTTCAGCCCGGCTTAACCACTATTTATTTGACCAGCACCCATGTAGAGGGCAAACCAACACACTCATGTCTTTGAAACAAGAAGGAGCTGAAAAACATCTCACTGCCTGAAAATTGGAGAATTCATCCCCCTATAAAAAGGTTCATCCTACCCCCCCATCATATTCAATACCAGCAAAACATAGCACCAAAACAAATAGATCCAATGCGAAATCAGGGTCTTGTTTGAGAAGTGATTATCTACCATTTGGAAGAAGAGATTATATGAAGATACTGTAGATCTGTATATGAAAATATGTGATATAGGAATGCAAGCAATTCATTTCATCGCCCCATCTCCAACCACCAGCACCCAGCCTTGTTGCTGCGGTGAGCCCCACCAATTGACTGCCCGCACCTTGCACCACACGGGTGGTGAAAACAGACTGGAATACCAGGGTTCGATGCATCAAATGCATGAAATGCATCGCATTGGTGCCCTGGAGATTATCAAGGATCATCAACCACCATTTAACCATCATTCACCATCATTCACCATCATTGACCATCATTAACCACCATTAACCATTAACCATCATCATTCAATGGCCATTTCAGGAACCTAAATTGGAGGTACCTACCATATATAAGGCCTATATAAGGCCTATGTAAGGGAATATCCCCAGCAAAATATGGCCAAACATATGGTACAGTACCTCCATTTTAGGATCCTGAAATTCCCATTGACCCTATATCCCAATACTATATATCCACATTTATATATATAATAATATATATCCATTAACAACATGTATAAATTCCCATTGAATCATTCACCACCATTAACCATCAGTCACCATCATTAACCACTACTAACCACCATTTTCCTATGGTTTTCCTATGGTTTAACCACTATTAACCACTACTAACCATCATGAAGTATCAACCATCATCAACGTGGGTGCCTTAAAATGTCCTGCATGATCTGCCGAAGAACGGCTGCGCCGGCTGCGCCCGCCTTGCAACTGAGGCGAGGCTGCCGGCCATGGCTTCCCATGCAGCCAAAACCAAAATCTGCCCCTGGCAATGACAACTAGCTGTATAAAATGTATATAGAATATGTAATAAATATATATATAAAGATAAAAATATAAATAGGCACTTACATCTAGAGATATATACATATATATATATATAATATAATAATATATAATAATATATATATATATCATTATATATCTGTCTATGTGTTCTGTCTCTGTCCATCTGCCTGTCTCAGGCTGGCAGCGGCTGGCCAAAGTGTCGCAAGAAATTTGTCGGATTTGATCAGATTGTGGCTGTGTCGAGCCTGTGGGGCCCCTCCCTCTTCTCTCTCCCTCTCTGCCCCTCTTTGTCTAGATGATATGCATAGATATTATATAGATTATTAGACTATACATGGATATATGAAAGAATCTTGTGGTGTATGTGCACACATATGACATAGCCAAACCATCCAGTGGTGCCCCCTTGATATTGTGTAAAGTGACTAACCGCTAAAACCATCCTTCTACGGCGTGGTGACCTGCCCAAAAACACGGCTGGGAAAATGGCGGGCCAACATCCTCTGGCTGACCCAGATCAACTGGATAAGTGCATGGGTCTTGGAAAAGCCCCTGAAACATCTCCTAGATACCCCCTTGACATCCCTCCACAGGAAGGTTCTGCGCATGACGAACTCAGGAGGGGCCAACGCCCCAATTTTTTTTTTTTAAGTCATCCCAGTTCGCAAGTGGACATTTACAATATTTACAGAAAGTTACCATGACTTGGATCTACTCCAACTAGCGTTTTCCGGGTTGCAACCCATAATTACAGCTTTTTTTGTTCTCCGAAGTTCGGGAACATGGACCGTCCAGTTTTTCGGACGAGTTGATGTTGCCAAGTTGCCAGAGGTGGCATCCGAAAATAGCATGAACTGCAAAGAAAAAATGGTGGCCCACAAGCTTGGGGGGCACTACCTGCAACCGCGGTTAGTTGCTTTCCCCCCTCCTGTGTAATCTATCAGTTTGCTATGGTATTGATGGCCCATTCAGTTCGAAGAATTTCCTATTAGAAATTGTGTTAAGTTACCATAAAAGTCCATAAATTACCAGAAGGTAATAATATGTAATGTGCCTTTGTAGATTCTTATGTAATGTGCCTTTGTAGATTCTTATGTAATGTGCCTTTGTAAATTCTTATGGTGCTTTTGAAACTCCCCATCTCTCTGTGCTGATTCTAGTGCATGGTGCATGGTTTTACGAATTCTTCTACCATGAACACGGGGTTGGAAAGAACATGATTATACTGTGGGTCCGTGGTGTTGTGGAGTTTCCATCGCCAATCTTGGATTCCCGTTGTCGCCCTGTAAAAAATGTCAAAACATGTTGATGGTATATGGTTCCCAAATTGTCAGCTAAGCTAAGCTAACTAATAAAGAATATATCGGGATATATATGTATAACAATAATAATTATAATAATAATAAAAAAACACATATAGGCTGGTGCTTGCAGCCCATCAACAATAGTCAACTATAATCAACATCATGATTGGTGACTGTATCTCTCCATCGCCTTAGAAGAGCTATCGAACTTATCAGTATCTATCATTTAATATGCCTCGTTTTTTCTCGTCGTCATATTGTTGGTATTTTTCTTATTTGATAGTAAACCATTCATCAAGGTTTACGGAAGTCACCTTTGGCAGGCTCTGGCCGTCACATCATTGTGAAACGTATCGCTGCCTCGCGCGCCCCCAGCGCAATGTTTTTCAGGATGCCTCTGAAGACCAAGCGGCAACACTGGAGGACTCCATTCAAATACCATGCGCTGCCATGCAACTCATACACCAAGATATGCTGTCGCAAACCCAATGCAATAAACCATCACATACCATCACCCAATGTTATAAATTGCGAAGTGTAAACGTGCATAAACCATAATTACTCGAACAATTGGGTTTATTATGGCGTAGTAAGTAAGAAAATATTGAATACACAGATATGCAAAGAATGAACCTCAATTGTGGATGGTTTACCATTGGGCTTACCATTAAATGGGTTATGAAACTACCCTGTTTTACTAAGCAGCTACGAAGTGGGAGGGTCGTACAAGAGCTTCCTCGCTGCATGGTATGCATTTGCTAGAACCATACTTGTTGTGAAAAGCTGCAGCTATCGCGGTGGAAACCACAACAATACACACCCCCATCATGTTTCTTCATGTTCTGTCCCAAAAAAAAAAAGAACCACAAAACATGGGTCATTAAATGTCCCCATTGAACATCACCCAACCATTAGGTATATGGTCTATAATGGCTACTATAAGATCTATAAGGTGATGTCCAATATTCCCAAAATGGGACAGTTACCAACCCCTGTCCCAAGATTAGGCCATTCACCAAAAGAAACATAGTAAACCCAATGGTACAGGGTAGTTTCATAACCCATTTAATGGTAAACCCAATGGTAAACCATCCACAAAATACAAAAAAGAAACACAAAAACACGTCCTTGGTAATTTCTCTACGGCAAAAAGCCACCGCCTAATATCTTCGTTGGATTGAGCTGGCTGAGCTGGGCCGCTGGGGAAGTTGTCCTGCCATGGCTACAGGGGGATGCCAAAGAAAAATATAGCCCAATAATGCCCAATATAATCCAATAAGCATAGATGTGAAGCCACTATTTCTAGATCGTTATCATCATTTTCCTAGGAAAACCCTGGTGTTTTTCCGCATCTATGTGAGTTTACACCGGGTTGTACGTGTCTTAATATAGACGCCCCCAAAAGATAGAATAGTTGGATCTGGAACGATGTGGATACCTGGAAAACATGCAAACGTACTCTGGAAACACGTTCCATCGTTTTATATCTTTTCGGTAGTTTCAACAGGGAGAAACGGGACAGGAGTCCTGAAGAGAGAAACATTCGCCCCAAATGCCAGAACAAAAGACCAGTTAAACAGTTAAACATATGTTAAACATGAACATGTCGCCAAACCTGAGACACAACCTGGCGCACGGATTAAGCGGGCCAAGCAATGGCAATTCGTGACGGCTTCCAGGTGTGTCACGGTGAAAAAACTCTCTGCCCTAGTTGTGAGTCCAAGAGCTTCCAAAAAGGGTGGAAACATGTTCCAACCGCTTCAGTTCCAGCATGACTTCAATGGGAATTTCAGGATCCTAAAATGGAGGTACGTTAGTACCATATGTTTGGCCATATTTCGTGATGATATTCACTTACATAGGCCTGAAAACTAGGCCTTATATATGGTAGGTACCTCCATTTTAGGATCCTGAACCCGAAGATGTCAGTCCTGGCTCCATGGGACTTCCACGTTGAAAATCCTGGGCTTTTTCAGTCCGAATATCAACAGGTTTGGGGCGCCAAGTTCAATGTAGCAATATGATGGTGCGGCATCCATATGCATTCATAGTATAGAAATGTATAGCCATAGCTTTACTACATACACACCATACACACAGCCATAGCTTTACTATATATACACACACACGTTTGATCAAGTTTGGTTTCTTCATGCCATCCATCTAGATGTATGCCGATAATCCAAGATAATCCGATAATTCCATAACTTGTTAAAGCAAAACTCTGGGGCCCCAAAAATGAAAAGGTTCTTAGAACGCCCCATGACAGGCTTTCTCTGGCCATGAAGACATCGGATTTTACCTCTATGACATCGATTCTTCCACTTGGCCTTCCTGGACTTTAACACCAAATATCAGCAGATTGTGCCCAAAATGCCCAAAGAACTCAGGCACACCACGTGCCCAAAAAAGATCAGGTCCGCAGCAAAAACTCAGGGACCCTCAAAGTGTATTCATTTTGCGTCACTTGTTCTGAACTAGTTGTCTTTTTTCTCAAACTACATGGTGAACTTCCTTGGTCCAAAATACGGATACGTTATGATACGTTCATCCGCAGTAGACCATGGATAACCATGGCTTCAGCCAGCACTGGGCCCCCAACCCGTGGAGCCGAACTGGGCCTCGCTCTGGGACGCACGGGGCGAGTATGCCTAGGCGAGGGGACGTAAGCGACCAAAATGGAAGCTATAACGGGATATCATGGCGATATGATGGGGATATCATTGGATATACCCTCTGGTAATTTAACATAGCTATTGAACATCGCCATTTTTAATAGGTAAATCAACTATAAATGGGCCATTTTGTTAGTTTACCAGAGGGTAAAACATTATAAAACCAATCAATGGATTGGTGAGGGAAAAGCAACAGGAAACCATAGTTTTGACCAAAACAGACATAGGGTTTTACTGCAGGATTGTATGCTAATGCGTTTTGGCTTTGCCAGTTCCAGCTCACCTTGCTAATCTGAATCTATTGGACCAATCATCGCAACCTCTCAACCAGCCAATTTTCAAGCATGTTCAGCAATTTTCATCATGTTTGCACATGGTTCTTCATTTCTGGCACCAGCTTTTTCAAAAATGAGATCCACCATCCTTCACTTTACTCCCATGGCGCTCCTTTTCTTTCTGCGTCGCCATCGGGTCATCATTCCAGTCACATGGCCATCAGCTGTGCCACTGCACCCAGGAGACCCAGGAGACCCAGGGAGCTGGCTGAACTGCAGACCTCCACCAGCTCCTTGCCCAGGCACTGCTTCCCCGTCCAGGCACATTTCTCCAACCTTTAAATTAAAGGCCGAGTTGAATGTGGGGTGGAAAATCTAGGTGCTTTATGGGCTTTAATGGCGTTTCGTAAGGTTTACCCTCTGGTAAATAAACATAGACCCTGAAAATCACCAATTTTTAATGGAAACTAGTCTTCCAACCCCTATCTGCCAGGGTCTATGTTAATTTACCAGAGGGTACCACCCCAAAACTGGAAGAGAATGGGCTTCCTCTGTGGGGATAGAACCAATGTGATATTCAGGTGTGTCTGAAAATGAAGGAGTTGTCCCCAATCTAGTGCCCTTTTCGGTAGAGAGGACGTTGATGGGCCAATGGATTTAAGCAAACTTCAGACAAAACCAAGTGAAGGGTGCAGGATCTGGCGATGGCTATGGATGGCTATGGATGGCTATGGCATGCCATTTTCAGAACGTATGCAGAGGGTAACCGAGGCCAACAGGGGTTCGTGGAACGGGTACAAGAGGATGTTGAGAGGATTCAAGGTGAAATGCTGACTCTCAAACCCGACCCCGGCAAAAACCAAAAAACGCACACATATATATATGTATATATCACTATATATATATAGAGAGAGAGAGGTGATTTAGTACATTATATGTCGGAGTTTTGCCTCTATTTGTGGGGGTACTTCACCAAACTCAGGGAATGTGGTTAATCGTAATCCTAATCCTCATGTGCTTCTGGGTAACTTGGTGCAGTTGCTTTCCACATCTTGGTTCACACAAGCCTCTTCGTTGCCCTTGGTATATTCATCCTCAGCCCCACAGGCGGCATAGGAGAAGTAGATGGGTTTTCCATTACCGCGAGCCTTGGGCAAATAGGCGGAAGTCTTAGGAGGAACTTCCAGTTGGCATTCGCATGGATCCACATAGCACCAGGACATCTTGCACCAAGCTGCAGGTTTGTCACCTCAGCACCGGTTGCGACATATCTTTTTCAGGCACGGCCATGAATGGGGATTGGTTACAGTATATAAAAAATACCCTCTGGTAATTTAACATAGCTATTGAACATGGCCATTTATAGTTGATTTTCCCATTAAAAATGGTGATTTTCCATAGTTATGTTAGTTTACCAGAGGGTGCATTTTTTATCATTTTTTGCGGGGATGAACATCCATCAATCCCAGCTTGTGACCCTCTGGCCCATACCCAAGTCCCAAGAACCTGTCGGCATGAATATTAATGAACACATTCACACTTCGAACTGGACCCACTCAGCTACAAACATCAGTAAAGTAGGAATCGGATCATTAGAAGAACAAGTATGAGGAAAACAATTCAAACAGCAAGCATTAGACACAGCCTAGAACCAATGTGGGCTGAAACAAACAGAATGTTTGTAGAAGTGTGAGAGTAGCGCATCATCTGGTGTTCAGACCATATGAAATTGCCGAAACTTCATAAGCATGGGCCATGGGTGACACTTCAGTCGGCATCCAAAATATGGTCCTGAAATAGGCTGAACGTTGATGCCCCCTGATGTGCTAAACGTTGCTCAGAGAATACTGCACAACCCTGCCAGTTCCAAAGGCAACATACAGTAGGTATCAGTAGGTCATATTGAAGCAACTAGACCTTGAACTGCCAATCAGCTTATCATGGGTGGCTTTGTTAGGTCTGCCATCCACTTCAACAACCACTTGCACACCGGCATCCACCAACAGAGGTGAAGAGTGGCCAATGGTTTCAACTTAAGTTCGCCCAACCTAGGGGCCTGGAGTAAACAATACCGTACCCACTGGATACGTACGAGTATGTGGGTGACAAAATATACCTGGAAATCCAACATGGCAAGCAACATGTCCCATGCTTCATAATCATCCTACGGAAAGGTAGTTCACGTTACAAATCTACATCATATCCTTCCACATCAATGGAAAATTCCACAGAGAAATGGACAGAACATATATAAATCAATTGTTACACATCGATGCACAGCACATGGTCGATTTTCCATTGCCAGGTGAAAACTTGCATCGACCATCCACCTAGATGACAAGGTGTTTGGCTACCAACAAAGAGAGTCATCATTCAAAAACATGGAGAATCATATGCATATATAATATATATATATATTATATAAATCATAACTGGTTTCAAATGGTAGATGTTCCATTGCCAGCTTCTTCCGAATTAACCTCTGGTAATTAAGTACTGTGAACCTAGCCGTGGAAAATCATGATTTTAACAGATAAATCATCAAACTAAACAGGCCATTCCATTTTCCATAGCTTTGTTAAATTACGGGTGGATTAAAAGCTATGGAAAATAGTATCCAATGGCCCACTTGTAGATTGTTTACTTATTAAAACGGTACTTTTACCAGAGAATCGCCATCATTTTTCGATCCTCTCTGAGGATAGTTGCGCTTTCTCAAGCAACAGAGATTGGGATGTAGGCCAATTTAAACATTGCGATTATAAATCACCCCCCTCCCCCCCAAAAAAACGAAAACTGAACTTTTATTTTCATCATTGATACGTCTACCAAAACCTGGAGCGAAAAAATATTTGTTGATCATTTATAGCTCTTAAACAAGGTGATTTTTCCCAGCATTTTCACCCAGCCACCCAGGCAGTCCGGATGGTTCTTGGCATCCCAAGCCTCGCAGCTGGCGCCGGCCTCTGCCGGGTACGGCACCTCTGCGCCGTTGATGCTGACGTTGGTCTGGCCGGGGGCGCCGTTGTAGCCGATGCAGCGACACTTCTCGGAGCCCCACTTCTTCTCGTCCACCTGCGAAGCAAATGGGGAGAATCATGGTATGGATATGATGGGAATGATGGGTGGGACCCCATGATGGGAAGATTCATATTGTATAGTATGCTATAATTGGGAATGAATGGGATAATCATGGGAATAATATGGATGGGAACAATGATAACTATATAATGGATACAATATGATACAATGGTGATTTAAATGCAAGGAACGGCACAGTGATCCAACTGAGCCTGGTATCTTTTTTCACTTCTCAAAAGGCTGGCCCTATCGCCCCTAAACAATATGGTATAGATATGTAATGATATGTATAGATCATGTGTCAATGTGGCGTTGTGCCAGAAATGGATGGCCTAAAGCATATCCGGTTGAAAGCTTTTCGTTGGGTTGCTCCTAACATTAATGAATCGTAGGAGAAGCGCATGGCAGGGTTGGTTTGCCCAAACTCAAAACCATACTAATTATTCCTTGCTTGCTTGCTTACTTTTCCAAGCACTTCACGGTTAAATGGGTCGTTTTTGAACCATCCCAACCCGGTGGGATCCCTCCAGTGGGAGGTGACTGTTGGTGTAGGCCCCGTGACGGTCACGAAATTTTGCATCAACTCTTGGGGGTGACGACTGTCATGGCGCCATCACATGCGATTAGCATCTAAAGGATACACCTGTAGTCATATGCATATTCTACCTGCACGTTCATGTACATATGCATGTAGATACGATTTACATATATATATCTCTCTCTCTCTCTCTCGCCATCTGTACATAATCAAAACGTATTTACATTTATACATATATACAGTATATATATACAGACATTATGCTGCACATGTGTATACATTCATATCTATACCGTCTATACCTAAAAACAATAGATATCCCTGCCATTCCACCAAAATTCATAGCCCATCTGTTGACCCACCTTCTTGCTGCAGTTCTTGGGCACAGCTTGGAGTTCCTTCTTCTTCTCCGGGGTCATCCAGTAGTCCTGCTATCTTTCTGGATGAATGGACATACACTGGCTTGGTGTAAAGGAAACTTTGCGGAAACCCTACTTCAGTCATCTTCAATCTACTTCACCATTTATCATTTTTTACCCTCAATGATCTTTTTATATACTCATATCATCTCATATCACTGATATTCCAGGATTCAATTCTCCAAGCCGCAATGCACACCCCTTTTCAGCATATTGTCCAATAGGACCCAAAAAGGTACCACTTGGATCCACTTGGAAATCCTTCGAACATGAAGCAATCATCCTCATGCCTGGGTTCCCACATGCAGCTTTGGCGACCCACTCCTTGCCACCACAGGTTTTGTAGGAGTACCACATGCCACGCCCCTGATAGCCTTGGATTTTGCTTACGGAACCCACCAAAAAAACAAAAGATATTCCCCCATATTAATAGATTCCCCAATTAGTGGATGTCCCATTGGGAAAATAAAAAATCATCAACTCAGCAAAACCATGTAACTGGCATGTGGCATATATCCACCCTCTTCAGGCACCTTGGTGGCGGGCTCATCCAGTTCGCAGTTGCAGGGGTCCACGTAGCACCAAGCTTCTGCACACCATCCTTGGTCCTTGCCCGGCGTCTGCCCCTCCTGTGCCGTCCCGGAGTTAAGTGGGTTGACAAATAGCCTCCTGCAGAAATCACTTGGGCAACTCAGGGAATACTTTCTGTGCTGGTTCTGCCATGATTCTGACTGGGGCAAGTGATGTCGTTCCCGTTTGTCTTCCAACAAAAGTGCTACAAGTACCCCTAAATCCATTGGTTCAGCATCATGTTCCGCATTTTCCCCTATGTAAAATGGCAATCTGGCATCATCAGGCTACATCCCCACCCCGAGCTCGCCTGGCAGCTCACGTTGTTGCGCCCATTATCCCAGGCCTCGCAGTATGCGGCGAAGTTGGCGGGGTACTCCATGGAGACCGTGGCATTCAGCTGGACGGTGGTGCTGCCCTCCAAGCCGGAGAAACCCACCTGCCCATGGGCTGCCCATGGGAGCATGGTGGGATAAAAAGGGACTTAGGTGATGTAAAAGATTGTCAAAGTGTTTTTTTTAATTGTTTAGATATGTTACATTTTTTTCATCACTAATTTATATCCATTCATGTCCGATGTTGATACATTGTGCTGGTGTATGAGTTATATTCGCATCCCATGTGAGAACTGGGACGCTCATCCAAGAAGGTCCCCTCGTAAAGTAAAAGGTATATTGATTGGATCAGGACAGCAGTCCTGAGCCAACAATGACAACAACAATCAATGCACACATTAGAAGTTGTTTAAGCGGAAACCATCCCCCAGGTTCAATCCCAAGAAACACATAGAAAAACCACGAAGAAAAAACACACTAAACGCAAACTCCAGTCACGCAAGGGCACTTGGAGGACCCGAAGTTGTATCCAGCATTGGTGTGGAGCACAATGGCTGCTACCGGGGCCAAACCTGTCAGGGCCAAGATTTTGAAAGCCATCAGGGCGAGGATCAGCTACAATGGGAGTCGGGAGTTCTTGAGAACTGCTGCGGAAGCGATGCTCGCGGCGGAAGCCCTCGGAAAGGTACACCAGAAGACGTGTCATACGGCTCAAACTCAACAATCTACATAAATAAATGCATAAATGAACAAAAAATCAAAATATGTGTTTTTATGCCGCCCGCAAATTGGATGAATTTAAGATTATATAGATTGTTAAATATGCCAATATTATCCCAAGAATGAGAAAATTTGGTGGTCTCATTGGTACCTCATCTGAGCGCCACACGTGGGCACTTGCATGGCATTGGGTGCGAAGACTGTGATGCCTGGGGTCAAAACGGTCATCAGCAATAAGCCCATTGGGAGTTCATTCAGTATGATAATGATCCAAATACATATATAAATATATACTACAAAATATTGGGTGGTATAGTGGTACAGCCCCAATATAAACAGTATTCTCATCAACAAACTGGGGTTGGCTCAATCAACGACCGTAAGGACCTGTTGATCTGTAGGGGTAACATAGGGGTAACATATCCCGGCAGCTACAAACCAGGGACTGTAGGTTTTTCAACTTATATTTTTAAGTGGGTCTGGAATGAAGAACCTTATGTCTAAACAACAGAAAACGGGAAGATGTCAGACCCTACCTTAAGTTCCCGTTTCCTCATGTTACTTGTCACTAAAGATCATCATGTTAAACGGCAGGGAACACTTTAGACTTTAGACCTCAACTCCTGGAACACTTTAGACCTCTGGGGTTTCCAACCTGTATGGTCCCCCCCAGATTGTGAAAAAAAACTGTTCTGCAAGTTCCTTCGCCCTCATTCGACCTCTGGATCTCCATTGCTGCAAAGCTAGGCACCCCAAAAACTTGCAAACCTGTTGTTTTTTCTCCACAGATTGTGAACATATTCTGCTTCAGAAAATCACTGGGTCCTTCGACCCCATTCGACCTCTGGATCCAACACGGGATTTCATGTGCAAGCAGTAAGGCAAAACTTATTCCAGAAATGTGTTTCCTTCAAATGTGACGGGTTATGTTGATGTTGTGTAGATGTTTCTCATGGGAAAGGGTGCAATAGAAACGAAGGAAATCCATTTCAGGCCCACTGCATTCCATCAGGTAAATATTTTTTTCTTTTCGGGAGTCCAACAGATTCATTCAAGTCAATAAGAATAAGGTTTCTGAAAACATTAAGATATTTTTTGATATCTTATATATCTTATATATTCGGTCTAGTTGATACAGCGTAAATGTGTTCATTGGAAAGGGTGCGATAAGAGCCAGGGAAATCCATTTCAGATCATGTAAACTGCAGTCGCCCACAGCTAAAAATGAGAGGCCAAATGAAAGTGAAGTTCAAACATGATATAAAAATGCAAAGGTCTAACAGTCTAACATGATCCCAGTAGGCAAGGTCTAGGATGGGAGTACCGGTCCTTACTTATATAATCTTAAATATAGTTCAAGGGTCTGATGTGATCAGGTTGCCAAGGTCTAACAAGAAACAAAATGGAAACCATGAACCCGAATGTATTCACGTTCTTGGACTACCACACTCCACACTTTACACTCTACACTCCACACTTTACATTTTCCACTCCACACTCTACACTTTACACTCCTCACTCCACGCTCCACAACACTCTACACTTTACACACTCCACACTCCTCCCTCCACACTTTACACTTCACACTCCACACTTTACACTCTACAGTTTACACTCTACACTCTACACTTCACACTTTACATTTTACACTCCAAACTCTACACTTTACACTCCCCACTCCGTTTACTCCACACTCTACACTTTACACTCTACACTTTACACTCTACACTCCACACTTTACACTTTACACTCCTCACTCCACACTCCACACTTTACACTTTACACTCCAAACTCCGCACTTTACACTTTACACTTTACACTCCTCACTCCACACTTTAGACTCCACACTCCACACTCGACACTTTACACTCCACACTCTAAACTTCACACTCTACACTCTACACAGTACACCCCACACTCCGCACCACACTCCACACTTCACACTCTACACTCCACACTCCACACTCGACACTTTACACTCCACACTCCACACTCTAAACTTTACACTCTACACTTTACACTCTACACTCCACACTTTCCACTCCACTCTCTACACTTTACACTCCACACTCCACACTCTACACTTTACACTCCACACTCCACACTTTACACTTTACACTCCTCACTCCACACTTTACACTCCACACTCCACACTCGACACTTTACACTCCACACTCCACACTCCACACTCTACACTTTGCACTCTACACTTTACACTCTACACTCCACAACACTCTACACTTTACACACTCCACACTCCTCCCTCCACACTTTACAACTCCACACTCCACACTTTACACTCTAGAGTTTACACTCTACACTCTACACTCCACACTTTACACTTTACACTCCACACTCTACACTTTACACTCCTCACTCCATTCACTCCACACTCTACACTTTACACTCTACACTTTACACTCTACACCCCACACTTTACACTTTACACTCCACGTTTTCCACTTTACTCTCCTCACTCTTCACTCCACACTTTACACTCCACACTTTACACTTGACACTCCTCACTCCACACTTTACACTCTACACTTTACACTCCACACTCCGCACTTTACACTTTACACTCCTCACTCCACACTTTACAATCCACACTTTACACTCCACACTTTACACTCCACACTCTACACTTTACACCCCACACTCCACAACACTCTACACTTTACACACTCCACACTCCTCCCTCCACACTTTACACTCCACACTCCACGCTTTCCACTTTACACTCCTCGCTCACTCCACACTTTACATTTTACATTTTACACTCCACACTCCACACTTCCCACTTTACACTCCACACTCTACACTTTACACTCGACACTTTACACTCTACACTCCACACTCCACACTTTATACTTTACACTGTGCACTCCTCACTCCACACTTTACACTCCTCACTCCACACTTCTCACTCTACACTCCACACTCCACACTTTACACTCCACACTCCACACTTTACACTCTACACTTTACACTCTACACTCCACACTACACTTTACACACTCTACACTCCCCACTCCACACTTTACACTCCACACTCCTTACTTTACACTCCACACTCCACACTCTGCACTTTCCACTCCACACTCCACACTCTACACTTTGCACTCCACACTGCAGACTGGTAACAGGGGAAATATGTACAAGACTGTTCAAATAAACTATTGCAGATAAGTGTTCTGCGTGACTGCAAATCCATGTGTTTCGACATCTGTAACATTAACATTTGTGTGAGCATGCGGGTTCGTGGGCTATTACTTTGTACTACAAAGCTTGCACAAAGTCGTTCCCAGTACTACTTTGTACATCTTTGTACTACAAAGCTTGCACAAAGCACTTCCCAGTACGACTTTGTACTACAAAGCTTGCACAAAGTAGTTCCCAGTACTACTTCGTACTACAAAGCTTGCACAAAGTCGTTCCCAGTACTACTTTGTACTACAAAGCTTGCACAAAGCAC
>Ga0126342_10008235_pt1 | contig 18664 bp, 15 predicted proteins | sample Cyp1metagenome_FD_92528 | JGI IMG/M metagenome (GOLD analysis project Ga0126342, IMG submission 92528) | Coral microbial communities from Lord Howe Island, Old Settlement Bay, Australia - Cyphastrea 1 metagenome | ecosystem: Host-associated > Invertebrates > Cnidaria > Coral ...
GGTTTATCATGGTTTATCATGGTTTATCATGGTTTATCACGGTTTATCATGGTTTATCATGGTTTATCATGGTTTATCATGGTTTATCACGGTTTATCATGGTTTATCACGGTTTATCATGGTTTATCACGGTTTATCATGGTTTATCATGGTTTATTATGGTTTATCACGGTTTATCACGGTTTATCACGGTTTATCATGGTTTATCACGGTTTATCAGGTTTATCATGGTTTATCATGGTTTATCATGGTTTATCACGGTTTATCACGGTTTATCATGGTTTATCATGGTTTATCACGGTTTATCATGGTTTAACATGGTTTATCACGGTTTATCACGGTTTATCATGGTTTATCATGGTTTATCATGGTTGATCACGGTTTATCATGGTTTATCACGGTTTATCATGGTTTATCACGGTTTATCATGGTTTATCACGGTTTATCATGGTTTATCATGGTTTATCAGGTTTATCATGGTTTATCACGGTTTATCACGGTTTATCATGGTTTATCACGGTTTATCATGGTTTATCACGGTTTATCATGGTTTATCACGGTTTATCATGGTTTATCATGGTTTATCATGGTTTATCATGGTTTATCATGGTTCTTCACGGCTTATCATGGTTTATCATGGTTTATCACGGTTTATCATGGTTTATCATGGTTTATCACGGTTTATCACGGTTTGTCATGGTTTATCACGTTTTATCATGGTTTATCATGATTTATCATGGTTTATCACGGTTTATCATGGTTTATTACGGTTTATCATGGTTTATCATGGTTTATCATGGTTTATCATGGTTTATCACGGTTTATCACGGTTTGTCATGGTTTATCATGGTTTATCACGGTTTATCACGGTTTGTCATGGTTTATCACGTTTTTCATGATTTATCACGGTTTATCATGGTTTATCACGGTTTATCATGGTTTATTACGGTTTATCATGGTTTATCATTGTTTATCATGGTTTATCATGGTTTATCACGGTTTATCACGGTTTGTCATGGTTTATCATGGTTTATCACGGTTTATCACGGTTTGTCATGGTTTATCACGGTTTTTCATGATTTATCACGGTTTATCATGGTTTATCACGGTTTATTCATGGTTTATCACGGTTTATCATGGTTTATCATGGTTTATCACGGTTTATCACGGTTTATCATGGTTTATCACGGTTTTTCATGATTTATCACGGTTTATCATGGTTTATCACGGTTCATTCATGGTTTATCATGGTTTATTAGGTTTATCATGGTTTACAGTAGCCAGAAGTTTTTGATATATGTTTATCATTGTTTATCATTCCCCCCCTCAACAAAAAAAGAAAATGGAAATCCCCCCATGAGAGATATGAGGAGTTCGGACCTTGTCCGATTCTGTAGCAACATGAGGATTTCAACGAAAGAAATGAAGATTTCACCAACCCGATTTTCTTTAGTATATGACCAGGTCTATGCCTCTTGTGGGTGCATCTTTTTTCAGGTGGGTCATTTTTCCTAGAATTGTAACCCAGTTATACATGGCATCTCCCCATTTAGAGCAGGTTGCTATATCTGGGTAATCTGTGGCTTATAAACCACTTACCATCCCAGAATTTTACATAGCTATTGGAGCCACGGTCCATTGAGGTCGATGATTTACCCAAAAAAAAATGGTGAGTTTCCAGTTCGTAGCGAAAGCTATAGAATTCCATAGCTTGTACAAGTAGCGTTTTCCTAGGCAAAACTTTGGATTTCCATAGGTTTTTAGCATTTTCCTAAGGGAACCCATTGTTTTTTTTCGATGTTTCCTGGGAAAACGACGTGAAGTCCTGATTTTCACCAAGCCCCGCCGAGGTGCTAAGGTCAACATGCAGGGCGGGGTCACGGCAATGTGTCGCAAGAGTTTGTCCAAGGGTTCCAAGGCGTGTTGGTCGCTGCGTCCTGCGCGCAATCGGAGCTTTCAAGACCAGGGCTGGGACGGGTGAGATGGTGCCAAGGTGAAGAAAAGTGACACATTTGATGTGCCGAATTTTTCCATAACTGTAGCACTACTGGATTTCAGATGATTTCTTATATGATGGTGCCCCTCCAACATTGCGGCCTGACCACGGAATAGTAAGATGTGTGCCAGGTAAATTGTTTACAAACTGGTGACTTTCCTCGCAATGTGTGATTGTCAGATGTCATCAAACCAACATGGCTTGCCAATCAAGTGCAAACGTGAATTTGCTACAGAGACGGGTTTCCCACTGCGGCGTCACTGCCGGTAAGTCAAGAATTAAGTTGATTAAGTTGGTTGGTAGACCCCTGCAGCCATAGATGTACCACAAGCCCCAGTTCAACGAGTGACCAAACCAACAGCCGCATCTGTCCTCCCTTGGTCCAAATCTGGGACGCTTTAAGGACGTCTCTTTGTGAGCCCAGCATGTGCCTGGATGTCGCAAATTCGGATATTCAAAAATAGTGGCAGCAGAATTACCCTCTGGTAAACTGTCACATAACTATGGAAAATCACCATGCTATTAATGGGTAAATCCACAATAAATGGCCATTTTCAATAGCTATGTTAGTTTACCAGAGGGTAAAAGCAGTAGCCGGAGGAGAAGCAGCTGAAAAATTGAGAATGGACGATGTGCCGACTCTCTCACAGTCAACTCTGGCAATGAAACTTCTCCAGTTTTTTTTGGGGGGAACGTCAATTGAGAAGTGGGTGCTTGGATTGATGATGTTCTGTTGCTGGCTTTGACTACCAAAGGGTAACTCCGGATACCCATCAAATTCATACGCATTCTTACAGGGATATGAAATACAATATTCTGGGTGCACAATGACTTACAATAATATCAATACACTAATGTTAGTAAAGCAATGTCATAAACCACCCATATGTTGATGCTTTATACCACCTGGCCTGGTACCTCTTGGCCGCCCGAGACAGGCATGCTTGAAGTCATAGGAACAATTGCCAGACTCGCCGTCCTGGATACGGACTGCACCCTGATAGTGGTTCATGAATAAGCCAAAAATATGGATGTAATCCCCCAACTACCAGATGATATAATCATCATAGTAATTTGTTAGTATATTACAAGCCAACAGTATGGGAAATCCATGAAAAAAAGATATCATTAAAAAATTATTATACAAACTATCTCTATTCATTCCAAGCCCAACAATTTTTGAGAAAATATTGGCAAATCCATGAAAATCCCAAATGATACCCTCCCAGTTTAGCACTTTGCGAACTGGAAACTCGCCATTTCTTAAGGGGGGTCAAGACTTTTCCGTAGCTATGTTTCTACCAGTGCCTACCCGCATCCCCCTCCGGAAGACTTGTGAGCTGCGTTCCATACCTTGGTGGTTAATCATCCTGAAACCCAAAATGATGAACAGGCAACGAGAATTGAGCTTCAAAGCACCTGTGCACATACAATTTTCCCAAAGATTGTTGGTTGCACACTGGCTGTATTTCTATTGTTGCGGCCAAGAAAGCCCCCTCATCCCAGCATCATTTTATATCATTTTTCGCAGCCCGGACAGGATTACATAAATGATCAAGTATCAAATTGAGACGCGAAGAGCACCTCACGTAACTCTGCCTCTGTTGCTTTTCTCCAAGTGTTTGGGCCTGCGCCGGCACCTTGCTTCTCTTGCGCCGGCGGCACCTTGGATCTGCTTCTTTTAAAAAGTGGTTCTTTCAAACGGTCAAGAAAATTTCAATGTCCCAAACTTCAAAGGCTGGGAACAAAGCCCGGCAGGTGGGAAAATACGTAAAAATACGAAGCAAAATCCTAATCTTCAGCCAAATCCAGACATAGTCTCTGCTTGCTGTACCTTTTGATCTGTTTCTGAAGGCTCAGCCAGGCCCTTCGCATCCTGCGCTGGCTCTGAGCTGTTGGGCCCTCGGTTTTCAACGGTCCAGGAGCTGCCAGGCTTTTGGAGCTCAAGCCTGGTGGCTTCGTTTTTTCACCCTCCCTGGAAGTAAAACAAATAAAGATATGGCAGTGTGTCAAAACCTTGTACCCCTGGTGAACATCAAAATAGCTGGTAAATGGATGTTCATCCCACTAAACATGGTATTAATAGGTATTGATTCATAGCCATATGAGCAAGATAAGGGAACTCAGTAAATGTCAGTAATTTGGGATCATCGTCTGATTGCCAGGGTTGAACATTTAGAAAATATATGAAAATATTAGAAAATAAAAAATGTCAAAAGCAGGCGCCAGCAGCATATACACACCATAGGGGATGCAGAAGAAAGTTCCCACACAAGCCAGTGTGCAAAGGCAACGTGGCGCCATCTTGACCCCAAACGGCCCATGCGGACATGGATTGGATTGGATGTCATCATGATCATCATGTCACATTGGATGTCTCAAGGCGAAAGTCTGTTTTTCACAACCTGGTGAAGTCGGAAATGAAGCAAAGGTAAACATCAGAAAGTCTGATCTTTTATATGTGCATATCCAATTCTTCTTCACGAGTGATTTTTTAAGGGACCACGACATCTATGTCATCTTCACCATTCGAAAAGACGAGGTTTTTTTCCGACTGGCGAAGCCTTCGATACTGCAGATTCTTTGGTTCCCATGACAGGGAAGTGGATTGACCGTCAGCCTCTGGTAAACTGTAGCAAGAAACTATGGAAAATCACCATGCTATTAATGGGTAAATCAACGAACTGAATGGCTATTTTCCATAGTTAACTTTATAGGGAAACCATTATTATAGTGGGATACTTCGAAAAAACAATACAATATATGTCAATACAATAATTACTCCCCAAGCATCGAAGTGGCCAGAGAATACCTCCCACAAACCAACAGTTCAGATGAAAATCACCTGATACTGTGCTCTACACCATCCCACCTGGCCGCCCAAAAAAACAACCATTGGGCAACTTCTCCAAGGCTCGCAAGCGATGACCCTCATCACAAATCAACAGCTCGCACACGGGGTCTACGAGCTGAACATGTCGACGCAGCCTGTCTTTCTCGCCCTTTGCAGCCCCGACAAAAGTGAAACATGTGCTGATCAACTGGGATCATGCAGGGGTTGAACATGAAGAATGTGCTTGAAACATCTTGAAACCACCATCTCAGGACCATCTCACATGGGCATCAGGTTTTAGATAAAATGATTAAAAGTGGCCGCTTTGTGATTCCTGGACTCTGGTCTTCTTGGCTTGCGTCATCACCATCCACATCACCCTTCATCCTGCCTTCACATTTGGGGGTCAATGACCGGTACTTCGAAATCCGAGGTAATGACTTACTTAAAGAATTAAGCTAACCTTCAGCTGGTTAACGTCCACTTTTTGATACTTCAATCCCATATTTTGTAACAAAAGCAGTTTTCGATGCTGAACTCACGTGACATCGCCAGCCACCACTTGGCCCAAGTGAATCCTATGATTTCTCTGACCTTTCCTGGGCCCAGCCAAGTAGCTGATCATAGGACACAATCAGCAACTTCCGAGACCCGAAGTCCCTGAACTCGCGCAACTGGAGCTCGGTCTTCCTGCGCATGTCGAATGGCAGGGGGGCGATGTTTATCCCCTAGGATAAACATAGAAAAAAAAATTGGAAAACCCAATGGTGTCCCTATAGTAAAATGATCTATTCATGGGATTTAACGGGTGTTTTTCATTTTTTTTTCCACATATGGATAGTTACCGTGATCTGAAAATCCATGGCTTTGATCATGGAATGGTCAACTAGGTCTGGGTTAGCTTCCAAACTGGCCCCGTTTACTGGCCATGATCCCACAAAACAAGGGTGCCTATATGTGTCTATAAGATGTTATTCCATGTTATTCCAATTCACTCTAAATATGCATCCGTTTGTTTTTTGTTTCCCATTATGCTTGTTGAACGAAATCTTACTTAAGTTTTATACTATTACTATATAAATTCTCTATTAATCTCCATTTCACTGCACTAAAATCGTTCCCATCTTTCCAGTTGCCGCCCAGCTTCTCTTTGCCACTTTCGACCACGGTGGGCTTCAAGCGTTGCTCGCCAAGCCACTTCTTGACCTCTGGCAGCTCGAAGAGGGACCCAAGACATGGGTTCCAAAGAGTTCATGTGGAGAATTTCCATCCCTGAAAATGTGGAGAATTTCATGTAGATATAAAATTTCCATCCATTTCCATGTTTCTGAGGAAATATACATGTTTTTTTGTCTAACTATTTCCCATATATTTCCCAACATGTTCTTGAGATTCGAACTATATGCGTCCATATCTAAAGTATCTCGTAACGGGGCCCATTGCCAGGACAAGCCAGGCGCTTCGGCGCGCCAATTGCCGCAGAGGGAAGATGGGCAAACAATCACCGCCTCGCCAAGTCCATGTCTTCGGGATGAGGGAAAGAACCATGCTCATATCGCGTCATCTCCTTATATTATATATATATATATATATCTTATAATTTCATAGCATGCCGAACCTAGGAGCATATCATATCATGCATTTTTGGAACTATATCGTGTCACTGTCATATCAAACATCATATCGTATCTAACATCATGTCATCCAATCGTTCGGGGATGGGGGGACTTTTTAAAAATGTGCATGTGTACAAACCGATCTTGATCGATGATTTGGGATATTTGTGGCTGGCCTCCCCAGCCTCTGGGATGAGCATCCCGGGAATCGTCAGTTGCCCATAACCATGGTTGCTTTCCCCAGCATAACTGCGGGTATAACTACAGATACATACAGTACACTGCACATACTTCTTGATCACTTTCTGACTTGCTTACGGACTCGGAAAAAGCTACCCTGCAGTAAACTAACATAGCCGTGGAAAATAAATCATTTACAGGTCATCAACCTACACAGAAACTGTGATTTTGTTAGTTTACCAGAGGGTAGTGGTTGTGTTTCTTGGTCTATGTTCAAAGAACAACTTTAATGGTTGGTATCATTGGCATGTATCTCATTGTATCCCATTCAGACCATTCAATCCCTATTCATTCTTGACGGGTAAATCTGAATTTCCAAATCCCAAAGATAAACACGGTAACAGCGTCTGTAAAAGGCCGTGTCGGTGATGACAGTCCCCGGACGATGATGGGAATGTCCGAAACTGTAGTACTTTGCACATTTATTTTTTGTTGGAATAAGAAGGGTGACCTCAAGTGGAAAATCTAGTGTTTTACTAGCATGAAACTGCAGTTTTGTTCGCCGAGGGTTTCGCCGAAAAGTTCCTTTTTTGGTAGCACAAAGTTAGAGAACCCTTACTATGGAGTAGAAGTCGAACAGAACGTTATTACAGTTATTACCCCACCCCAACCCCCCACCCCCAAAATATCAAGACGCCAAAATATCAACACGCGCCTGGCCTCTTACTGGAGTTGACACCATAAACACCAACAACTTCGTCTCATGTGTAAAGGTTTACTTCAAACTCATTATAGATATATTTACCTGGAAAGCCGAAAAAAATCTGGTCATTGTGGGAAAAAGACGTAACGATCAGTTATTTTCATACATAAAATATTGGTTTTATATGACCAAAAATATTGTCAAATCAAAAGAACATTGCAGTCCTACCCGTAGCAAAACCGTAGTTGCTCGACATTTTGTTGAAGAAAAGCCGCAAAAAGCCCTAGCAACTCTCACACAAACCTACCAATCGCGAAACCGTATTTCTTCGACAAAATATGTTTAAAAAAAAAACGTAGCAACTCTTCCACAAGTGGCTCCAGACGATCAAAGCCGTAATACCCCAAAGAATGGTCAAGGCCGTTTGACCCAAAAAAAATGGATTTTGGCTTTCCAGGTCTTGACTCGGAGAGTCCGGCCGACTCAGCCTTCGCCACCAGGTTGTTCGAGAGCACCACCCACAGCAGGGCCAAGGCTTGCAATGACTTACCCAGGCCCATCCTGAGAAAGTGGGGTTCAACAGGCCCTCAAAACTCTTGGATGGGGCCAACTCTTGGGCCAATCATGGCCAATCACAGGGCTTCCACCATCCAACTGCACAAAAGTAGGATCATCCCACTTAGATCACTTATAGATCACTGAATGGAACTGATATATATATATATGTACCCCTAGTAAAGATCCCAAAGTATCAGTGGCTTATCGCTGGGTGCACTCGCCAAAGTCAGGTGAACCACTGAGTTTTTTCGTGCATTGGCGAAATCCAAGGCTCGTATCTGCCAGAATGCACCCACGATTCTTGGAAATAGCGTCAAACCTGGGAACAGAAACTGTGGCCTTCAGGAGAAATTGTCCTGCTCATTCTTGGTCAGATTTGAAGGATTTTGAAAGGAACAATTGGAAACCATGGGTTCCATGAACTAGATACCCTCTGGTAAACTAACACAACTATAGAAAATCACCATGCTATTAATGGGTAAATCAACGAACTAAATGGTCATGTTCAATAGCTATGTTAGTTTACTGGAGGGTATTATGTTTTTCCGATGTGTTCCTCTAACTTGTCCCAAGTCGGCATCAACCGTTGGGGAATGAATCTCACTTGTGAAGCAAATTACCCCAACGTAATCCATACCATTCCATACCTTGTATCTTTACCAAATATTCCATATTAGCTCACCATGGTGCTGGAATATGAATCCCAACATTTGCCCTAACGTCCAAAATCACCGAGTAAACTGTAGGTGTGCATATACCAGCACCATGGTTTGCATATGGGTGGTATAGACCATCCAGAAATGGTAGTTGTTGTTGGGTTTACCACAAGATTTCATCAATTGTCGTTCGACAACTTAAATAGACAATCACAAGTTGTCAAATTGTCAAAGGTAAAACCACATAAAACCATCATGTTTATCATAATTTCTCCCATGAAATTCCATGAACATCATCATTTTCCTACTGTAAAACCATCTTTGTCCGGTGGGAAAAATATGGAAAATCCACATGCCGCCGCGTCGCATGAAGCGCACGCCATCGCGCTGGTGCGGCCGCAGCTTCTTGGCCACAAAGGCCTCCAAAAAGACCGGGCCCTCGCCGTTCTGCACGGCGGCTTCGTTCCTGATGGGTTGGAACGGTTGGAACACTGGTGGATCACTGGTGGTTGGGATCATATATTATCATATATATAATATTATAATTAACAGTAATGTCAACCCCGGCTTAATAAACCAAGGTTTATTAATTAGGGGGGTACTCCTCCAAGAGTCATAATCTGATACTTAAATGGTACCCCCCCAATTAAACAGCCGTTTGGGGTTTATTAATCCAGGGTTGACATTATATGATGTTCCAACCATGGTTATGTAATATTTCCTAAATGTTGATTTTTAGGACCATCACTGGATTTTGATTTTTAGGACCATCACTGGATTGGTTGGGAAAATCTTCACCGGAAACCCATGGGTTTTTACCATCCAAAAAAAAGGGGGTACAGCCGGTTGAATTTTTCCCATCCAATTCGACCGTCCAAACATTGGGGTATCCAAAATTGACTTCCCATATGGCAAGTGGCGAATCTGGGCAAATGAATTTATTTGGGTCAATTTGGAATGCCTCCGGCAATTCGGCAATCAAACGTGGCACTATGTGGCACTTGAACATTTGCTGTGAATGGAGGTGTTAATGGGAAATTTAGCGAAGTCAATGGTGGATTTTCCAGCAAGCCGTGCTTGATTACTGGAGGGTAATCGTGTGGCAAACCCTGCAGTAAAATTGTGGTTTTCCCCGCATGCTGTTTTTATAAATGAATAGAATAGCGAAGAATAATGTGGTAAGCGAGGGCTTTATGAAATTGGGTATGCACAAATTTGGGACGATCTTATCATAATAACAATGGTATTATAATATACATGTAACAGATGACAATGGATTGCTATAGTGATGGCTGCTGTCACAATAATTCAATAATAATGATACAGTAATGGATAACATAATAGTGTCAATATATAGGATAATGGATATTGTCGGGATAGTTACATGAGTGTTGTATGATAATAATGGATAAGAGGATATAAGAGGTATATAATACAGTAATGGTTTAGAATTTGTAGGGATTTAAAAGCAACATCAACGAGAAATTGCGACAGAAAAAACACGTGAATCATAGGTTTGAAATAGATGAAATCTCTCAGTGGGAAAGTCCCAAATTTTGGATCAGCCAAAAATTATGGTTCTAAGATGTTCTAAGCATTGTTTAAAAACACATGACATCTCTGAGTTTGGAAGGTTGCGGAGGATGGGAAAGTTCCAAGCCTTGATGATGTTTACATCATGAGTTTGGGAGTTCAATGCCTTCATTTTTAAAGGATTGTGTGGTCAAAAAATACTCAAAAGATTTTGAAATCTCTGAGTTTGGGAGTTCTAAACCTGGTTTTGTTCCCTTAACGATTGCAATCAAAAAACAACCAAAGAATCATGAACTTTCTAGGTGTGTTTTTTTCGATGGCCCCCCAACCTCGCCACCGCCCCAGATTGTTGTGAAGGGATGGTCCTCCAACTCTGTTACTTTGGAACTAAAAGAACTTGTGGATAGTCAAAAAAGAGCTGGAACCGCTAGTTGAATGAGAATTTTCATGGTAGATATGGTAGGAACGTGTGAAAATATTGTGAAAATATTGTGAAAATATGTCACAAGTACTCTTGACCAGCCACAGTAATGATCATAGGATGCCCACTGACCATTGGCTCTAAAATTTCTGCTTGGGAGGAAAAGGCCGGATGAAGAAACAACCAACTTCAAAGCATGGTAGTTCTCATAGGGACCAAATAAAGATGTTACCAACTGATTGGTATATATACTCATCATATATGTATCATATATTACACCCAACTCCTTCAGGATTACGGTCTTTCCTGGCATGGTTTCCATTAGACCAACATAGACCAACCATGGCAAGGCACACCACCAGCTCTTCCGGGTCGCCATTGCCCTTGCTTGCGGAGGAGCTCTATCTGATATCTGGGTCCGGTGGGGCACAGCATTTCAACATGACCAAAAGCAAAGGACAAGAAACCTGCGTTGTGGTCAAAATTCACCATATTCATCCGGAAAAAAATACGGAAATCGCCAAATTTGCCCAGGGATCCCCACCAATCCCCAGCACCCCGCCTGGCGCGGTCTGAAAGGCCTGACCCGACCAGATCTCTTCTTCCTTCACAGCGTTCACCTGGGCGCCCTTGCCATCCTTGCCCGCCCTATGGACCAAAAGTTCCAGTGTTAACCCAGGAGTTTACAAAACCCTAGTTTATCATTAGGGAGGGCCATGGGGCCATGGGGTACCAATTACCTGATATTTTAGTTACCCACTGGCAAACTAACATAGCTATGGAAAATCACAATTTTCAATGGGTAAATCCACTATAAATGGCCATTTTCAATAGCTATGTTAAATTACCGGAGGGTATGTATATCACTGTATCACTACTTGTGGTCAGAGTTTAGTCGCATCCGGGGTTGACATTGCGTCTGGTTCCTGAGACGAGCTTCTGCTGCTTCGAAGCGGTAGTCATATCATTTAATGCGGAACATGTCGAACAAACATATTTTGAAAAACGACCACGCATGTTCTTACTGCTGCTAAACGTAAGGAACGGGGGAATGATCTAATCTACCCATTTATAGATGATTTTCTCAGCTAGAAACCTCCATTTATTTTCGGGGTTTTCCATGGCTATGTTAGTCATAACCAGGTGGTATATCACAATTACCCTCTGGTAAACATACAAAAAACTATGGAAAATCACTATGCTATTAATGGGTAAATCCTGGTAAATCCACTATTTCTATGGCCATGTTCAATAGCAAACTGTTAGTTTACCAGAAGGTATTTCCCACTAACTATAGTTATATCCATAGAATTCAGCCACTTATAGTTCCATCTATAGTGGATTTACCCCTCCATTCCCCAGTTCCCTTTCCCTTTCCCTTACACTTCGCAGCAGTTCGTTGTGGGTCCAAAAAGCGGCCCATCGCGGCCAGCGGGCGATGCGCAGGGCCACCTTCAGATCTTCAATCTCTTCGCCCGGACGTAGGCTTTCCTGGGGGAAGATCGTTGAACGACCCCGGGGGACTTGGCTGATCTAAGCTGAACAAGTACCCATCAAAATTGGTAAAAATCCTACATTTATGGGGTAAAATCTAATTTTTACTGGGAACTTTCAATATCACACGGTCCATTTGCAAAATACTCTTTGCAGCCATGACATGCCATGACATCTATTCTTTATATTCATCATTTGAAACCCACAATTCATGGAGGTCTGGGAGATGTTCAAACAGCGACGGTCTACAGCATGGAGACGAGGAACTTGCCAACACAATTCAAAATTCTAAACATCAGAATGGAACTTCTGAGAAAACACTGGTGTAGAAAAATCACAAAACACTAGTGAGAAAATTATCTTTTTTGAACACTCGGAAATATGTGGAAATATACCTGGAAAATGATATTTCCCATGCTGCCAGGCTACCCAATGTGGCGGCAAACGGACCTTGAAGTGCGAGGGTCTGCAAGGACACTGTGGACATCCCCCCATTCGCTTGCAGATACAAGTACAAAGAATATACATACATATCAATAACATATACAAATACGTTGTAATGATACACACTTACATACACACACACACATATATATATATATATATTATACACATGCAAATACAATCAAATACACATATACTGTGGGATCATATAGGGACGTCTTATGCATACCTGGCGTACATATATAACATATATTCTCCATTGGCAGACGAGATCAACATGGGTTTGTCTGAAAATATGGCACGGTACCCCCTAACTTGATAGTTAAAGGAGAAGTTATATAATTGATAGTTATATATATATATGATTGATAGTCATAAATGGCAAAAGTTCCCCATCATTGCGCTGAACAATCCTGTTTGCCTGTTATTTGATTGCCATAAATGAAGGCGCACCATGACAATTTCCGAAATAAATCCATATCAAACATATTCAAACATCCTTCAATTGTCCCATATCAATCCCCATAATCACAAGACCAAAATATCAAATGGTTAACAATCAAATATCGCCCATTCATATCCCATTAAATCCATGTTAAGCTGCTATCCATCAATTCTCATGGAAATCCCACTAGTTCAATCCCATAAAATCCCATGAAGTCGCTAGGTTCAATGGTAAAAAAAACCTATTAATCACTATTGAATTGAATCTCATTTTTTCCAATAAATCCCATTACCCTCTGGTAATTCAACTGTTTGCTATAGAACATCACCATTTTCAATAGGTAAATGCTTGCTACGGTTCTACAGGTCGGGGCCATGTTCAATTGCTATGTTAAAGTACCTGAGGGTAGATGGTTAAAGATTATGTTAAAATCCCTTTATAATCAGTATCGAATCCCATGAAAACATATGAAATAAACCCCCATGAAACGGAAGATTCATAATATCTGACCTAAGAAATTATTAGGCATTGTCCAATATTGTCCATCACTGCTTGCAGCATTAACATACACACACACATATATATATATACATATACATATATATATATATACATATATATATATATACCCTCTGGTTATTTAACATAGCCATGGAAAATGGCCCATTTATAGATGATTTTCCCATTAAAACCTCCATTTATTTGGTTAAATAACCAGATGGTATATATATATATATATCGATATCTATATATACACATATATTAATCCCATGGAAAGCATCCTATTCAAACCCCCCAAATCCTGCCGCAGTTTTCAGAAGTTCTCCCAGGCACGGTCGCCATGACCTCACCCCAAGTGCTCAGCACTTGCCCCTGGCCGGAAAACGATCTGAGGAACCTGGAAGTGAATAGAAATCAATGGGATTTTATGGGGACTCAAAGGGATTTTGAACATGGTGATTTGATGATTTGATGGGATGTTGATAGGGATATTTTTACGGAATCTAATGGATTTAATGAGGAATTTCATGGGTTTGGGATTGAATAGATTTTTTCGTTGAAGAAACGTCCATATTTTGAAGCAAATAACTTAATTATCAAACTTACAAGTATCAACTCGGACTGATACATCCAATGTCACCCAGTAGTAACCGCAAAAAATAAAACATTGAATTGGGAGAGAAAAACACACGAACATTCTATATGCTTATTCTGGGATCAACACGACTAGTATGATATTCCAGCCCAGGGGTTGCAAGCATGAGCAGCGTCACTCCAGCAAAACCACAAAAGTAGGAACTTGCATTTGCAAGAGCCAAGCAATCACCACGCCATTGGCGAAGAGATGCGAAGAGGGCATTTGTTACGCAGAAACACATCCTGCTGGCAAAGTTGCGGCAAGTTCAGCACTGAAGCAAACATAAGGAATAAAGGAATGAATAAACTGACCGGGAAGGAGTCGAACCTCCAGAACAGGTGGTCAGAGGTTTTTCAGACTTTGCAAGCTACGTAAACCCACGCAACTGCTTCTACAGTTACAGGCCCCACTTCCTAAATCAAAAATTAGGAACCAATGTCTTATAAAATGATATAAAATGGTTTCCCTCATCAACAGAAGGTTTCCCTTATAAAACGATATAAAATGGTGTCCCTTATTTATGATAAATCCCAATGTGCCCAGACATCAACAGATCTCAGACCTCCAGCTTTATATAGCTTTATCATGTTAAGGTGGTTAGATAGCCACCACTGCTGCCTTTCCCTCATCCTCAAGTCACCCAGGTCTGGTAACGAAATGTAACGAAGCCACGGCCTGCCCCTGCAGCGCAAGTAGAGCACCATCTTGGTAGCTGCGGCGTTTCCGCAGCCGCTCCTGGCAGGTCTCTGCCAAGCTGCCAGATCTGAGAAAGGGATGTCCTCCCAGGCCCCTTGTGGCTCTACTACAATGTGGGGCCCCTAGTTATAAGCTGGTTTATAAGCCCCAGTAACTATAGTTATAAATACCATAAACCATAGTTATTGGACTTAAAAACCAACTGAACGCTATCGAACGGGGGCCTCACATTGTAGGATCTGGGGAACATGGATGAACCAGGTGGCTTTTTCGGTGGCTTTTTCGGTGGCTTTTTCCATGTTAGACACGCCTTGGTGAAGCCAATCCGATAGCCTCGGGTCGCTCAAAGGCGAGTCCGGAAAAAATGGGGTCCAAGAGATGGGGTTTTCCTGCAATTTTCCTATTGGATTTGGACGGGTTTGGGCGGATTTTGGATGAATTTGAGGTTACCCTCTGGTAATTTAACATAGCCATGGAAAATCACCATTTTTAATGGGAAAATCCACTATAATCCACTATTTCTATGGCCATTTCCAATAGCTACGTTAAATTACCAGAGGTCACTTGGAGGTTCCAAAGCTTTGTTTTGATAAATTGCACCCCCAAGACACCGGATGACGAAGGCGGACTCTTGTTGCGAGTCGCCAAAACAAATGCTTCGTGGTTTCAGCCTATCCCAAGAAGTCTACGAGATCACCCCAAGAATGCAGAGCACCAGCCAGTTCATATTTCATCCCCACTGGTTAAATCCTAGTTTTTGGGTGGGCATCATCCCCGATAAATTACAGATGGTTCGCATCATCCCAGCAGAAGAAATGTCCCAGTCGCAGCAGCGCCCCGTGGCAGGAAAGGCGTCCATCGGCTCTTCAGAGCACCTGTTGAAAAATCCGGAGATACCTGGAGATGGTGAGTGTTGTATTCTGCGACATCTTATCACATCAACCTTGACCCATCTTACAACATCTTCCATGATATTCCATCCATGAAATGATCATGAAATTATCGCATGAGTATCCCATTCATATCCCATAAGATGATATAAGGTTCCATGACATCATCCTTTAGGATTCAACTTAGAAGCCCAAGGCTTATCAAACGCATGAGTCTTCAAGCTCTCTGCCGGTGATTTTCAGGAGGAACCCAGAAAACTGAAGACATCTGAAGACGTAATCAATAGCGATGAACATGAACATGGTGAATCTTAGTTACATACCTGTCTCAAAAACTAATTTTAGCTGGTTAGTACATTTGACCATTGATGGCAAGGGGTTAACGGTTAAAGTGCTAAAGTATCTAACCAAGGTTGACCATAATAGGGACCCACACCACTTAGAAACATGAAACGTAATTTATCAGCAAACATCTTCATAAACGAGAAACATCAACCAACACTGGTTCATTTCCAAGTTCATAACCCAGCACATGGGAAGGGAAGGGCTCTTTCAGCCCGTGGCTAACTCTTTTGCTGTTCAAAGCTTGAGACACACTGGCCCATTTATCCCATTTGACCCCTGAAATTGGAGAGATCAAGGGCCAGAGCGTGTCAAAAGTCTTGAAAATTCGAGAACAACTAGCCGTGAGAGTGCTAGAAAAAAAAAGGCACTTCGCAGCAACTTTTCAGTGTCCATCCTACATGATCTCAGGTGTCCCCAGGAAGTCCCGTGGGGCCTGCAGAACTCCAAACGCACCACGGCGCCGCGCAAGTTGTGGTTGATGGCTGCGAGCCAGCAAGGATGAGGTCCCCACCCCGAGAAATGGGATGGACAGAACATGACACAACTGTCTTTGGATCTGGGAGCCATATGGGAGGTTCCGAAAATGGGGGGTACCCCAATAGCTGGATGGTTTATAGTTTATACTGGAAAATCCCAAAGATATGGATGATTTGGGGGTACCTCCATTTTAGGAAACCCCTATATGGAACTACATGTAGTTGGACTTGGTGGGCTGATTGTAGTTTTAGTTTTGGTGGGCCCATGTCAGCCTCTAAGCGCAGGCAACTTGGAGTTGCTCGTCATCAAGCCTGATCCTTCCAGCAATTTCATCCACAGGGCCTGGAACATGTTGCGATCTTTCATGATCGTTCATGATCTGCTTGGAAGATTCATTGGCATTCTTGCAACCCACTTAGATTTTTAGATTTGGTCCCATTTTTTTGGCCTGCTAGAACCATGTAGAACCCCACACGACCATCAGCCAACAATGCGACATTTTCGGCAGAAACTGTGACCGTGCCGCGATACGATGCTCAACTGCCGGCGTCTCTGGGTTCCATGGGGCTCCAACGTCAGAATCCGCTTGAAAAAAAACTGGGATGACCATCTGGAATATGCAGGACATGAAAAAGAAAAAAGAAACGCCGTTGCCTTAATATGTTTTACTGTCCGAAAAATGATCATGCTCCAGTGTCAGACCAAGAGATGACCACCATGCGTTGGCATCCCGCAGGTCATGAACATCGCAACACGTCCTGTCAGCCTTCTATTTTCTGCCTGTCACAGTGACCATTCCAAACCATGGACCCCGGCTCCGACGATGCGGTGGTCTTTTCTAAACCTAGCGTGTTGCCAGAGGTGTAGGCTACAAGAGCTCAAGATCTTTGAAGATCTTGGGTCTTCAAAAATGGTTTGTCTATTGGAGAATCTTGAAAATCATAGTCCTTACAGGAATAATTCCAATAACAATAACATTGGGAATATCATATGGGCATCTTCTTTTTCAAGGTCGGTTCTGGGGTTCTGAAACCATCCAAACGTCACGATCTGTGGTAAACGGGTGAAATTCTTAGAGGCTTGGCCAATGGCCAAACATAGCCCTACACCGCCAGAAATGTGAAGTGGAACCCCAAATCACCGCATACATACATGTGTATATATATATATAATCATGTGTATCTATAATGTATATGTATATATATACATATGTATATATATAATATACATCTGTACAATTACCAGCCAAATATCTTTTTGTGGGGGGGTTCAACATGCATTAAGCAACTATGTTTGATGTGGCCGCGGGGTTTTTCTGGGGTTTTTCCAGTGAGATTTCCCACTGGGTCTTGTCTGCATGACTGGCCAAAACATGTTGCTGGCTAGGCTGTGCGGCTATACTATATCTGGATGTCTCTAGTGACGGATTTCTGTATACCTAGCTGATGTGTCCAACCTGTGCCACAAATATTCTGCATTCTGCATATGGATCAATACCTATAAGTACCATTTTTAGGGTGATGAGCATCCATTTACCAGCTATTTTGAGGTTCACCAGGGGTACAAGGTTTTGACCCATCCCCATTATACAATAGAAATAGACGACATTTGGATCACTTGGATTGTCGGCCGGTGTGGGATCCTGGAGTTGTCATCCACCGATGTTTTGGGCATTGGAACCATTGATCTTTGAAGCCGAACATGTTTGACATGTTTGACATGTTTGACTACCGAAGGGTGGCCCAGGGGGGATCCAAGTCCAACAAACTGGCATTAGAAGAGCCTCACCAGCTGGCGGTCGAGAAAGTTGGCCAAATTCAGCCAGCTACAGCTTGAAACGGGAAGCGCTCATTGGTGGTTTCGCAGTTCCAACGATTTCCAACGCACAAAAAATTGTGTGTGAAAGTGGGATCAGCCCAGCCCAGTATCAATGATGACGAATTGAGTTCGTCTGATGCTTTCAACCTCCAAATCAAGATCGCTATTCTTTGGGGGGTTCCCTCTCCACCATTTTCAAACAAAAACACGCCCACACACTAGACAAGAACGGATCTATAACTGATCCGTCGGGAACTGAATCCCCTCACGTGCAAATTAGACTGGAAAACAGTAACCTAAGAAGTTGGGGTTCTTGGCTTAGCCCCTTGCCATTATTCGAACATGTTTGCAGGTACACATCCATGGCCAGTAGATGTTTCCCTCTCTGATGCGTAGCTTCGTTGGACAGAGTAGCATCAGA
>Ga0126342_10008236_pt1 | contig 18662 bp, 15 predicted proteins | sample Cyp1metagenome_FD_92528 | JGI IMG/M metagenome (GOLD analysis project Ga0126342, IMG submission 92528) | Coral microbial communities from Lord Howe Island, Old Settlement Bay, Australia - Cyphastrea 1 metagenome | ecosystem: Host-associated > Invertebrates > Cnidaria > Coral ...
AACATGTTGCATCAAGATTTGGGAGGCTGTGGTCTTCTGGATATCGTTGCGCTGGGAAGCTTGTCACTACTACTGGCCCGACAGTGCCAGCAACAGGTCATTCCCAGCCTGAAGACTTCACATGTTCCAGTTAGCGAAAAAATCGTTGCCTCAGCTGAAGCAGCCATGATTTTGTGCGAGGCAATAGTATGAACGAGAAAAATATACGGAAACTTATGGAAACTTGAAACTGGAATACTCAGATCTTGGCAAACCCTTTCAGCACAGGCAATGCAGTTACTGAAGTCTGCTCATATCATTCCCAGGAGCGCATGATTTGTGCCACAACAGAAATAATATGAAATAATTGTTTTTATCTGCTTGTGCTCGGTAGGCATGGCACCTTTGTCGTCAACCAGAATGAAAGCAGGGAAATTCTCCACCTTGAGCAATCAGCGAGCTGGTGGAGGTAGGGCATTGGGCCCAAGACTTGTTGTGTGCCATCTTACAAATCCGCCCGCACCGAAGGTGCCGCCTAGATCATGTGTTCATCAACGTGTTTGAAAAGGTCGCAAAATGCTTAGCCAAGATAGGCCCAAAATAGGTCCAACTTAGGCCCAACACAGGCCCAACATTGCCACAACATCTACCACATAAGCTGAACATGGCCCCAACACGGGCCCAACAACAGGCTCAACATAGGTCCAAATGGAGTAGCATAGGCCAACAAGAGTTTAGTTTCGACTCAACTTAGGCTCAGCATAGGCCTACTGATCGCAAAACAAAACAAGCAAAAATGTCGTGTTCTCTAAAACATTTTTCGCCCTGTTAACACGCTAGCTTCCCCATGCAAACCAAAAAAAGCTGCTGCATCTTCGGTGGACTGTTGTTTGCACCCCTTAAAAGGTATGAAAAGGTATTGAAGCTTGAATTTGCAGGATCTCCACCATGTGGCTGTCGTCGCGAAGCGACTTGCTGTAGCCACAAAGGTGCACCACAAAGTGAACTTCATCGCGGTTGGACATGAGGACAAAGGACATCTATACTCTATACTAATCTATACTAATCTATACTAATCTATAGCATAGTCACACCGATTCTCTTTGATTCTTCGTATCCTCCAGTGCTGGATCGCTGTATCATTCGGGGGCAACACCCGTGACATCGCCGCCTCGATCTTCCATACCGCTTCCATGCCCAGCTCGGGGAACTCCAGCACCTCTTGAAGGATGGACATCTTGGACATCATGGACCCGATAGCCAAGACCCTTGTGGATACAGCCTGGATACGTGTAAAAAAATGTAAAAAAAAAAAACATCAGATTTGGGTACCCATCTTGGACCTTCTACCCGTCATAGATGGAAAGGGTGCTTGATGTGCATGCCACGTATCGTATGTAGGGATATACTGCCGAGTCATACAAGGGATATACTGCCCAGCTATTGATGTAGATTCTTAGGATTGACCCAAAATGAGATGATAGTAAAATTATAGTAAATCAAGTTTCGATCGTCAGAATCAAAGGATGCTATTGCTATTCTTTGGATCCACAAAGTGGGAACTGCCCAGGGATCTTCGATCAGTCGATTGCCAGGATTCAACTTGTCACCGCAAGGCGGTGGCGCCTCCACCTTCTTGATGCAATCTTCTGCCAGCACCGCAGCTGCTCCACCCACGCTGCCCAAGTAGAAGCCCCCGTATTGCTTGCAGGAATCAGTGACCTGGCTTTGTAGCCTATCTTGAACTCTTGGACTTGGCCGAAGAATGATCCCTTCCAAATCATAGATTTCGTGGCGCATCCAACAGGTCCTACAGTGTCAGGCCTACCGCCGCTGGAATTTTTAGGCTTTAGATATCTTTAGATGGTTTTGGTAGAATTCTATCAGTCGAATGCATTACCATGCAAATTTCCCCAACACTCTCCCACAACTTCGGCAAGAATGCTTGACTGTATCAACCCAACCTGCTTAGAACGATTGCCCTTTGCGAGGGTCACCTGTTTTTTCCAAGAGCCGTGATGCCAGAGACATAGATCAATCATGGGACTATCTAAAAATAATGTGTCTTGTTGCTCCACATCCACCAACGAATGGCAGTGTTTTGCAACAAGTTTCCACTGAGTTTCTGACCAAAGATGCTCCATGGGGTTGCCACATAGGAACATAAGTATCCATTCCTGGTGCGTTCAGAACATGGCAGATATTGGCCTTGGATGATTATTTTGTTTAACCTTGGATCATGATTGTTTAACCCTTGGCCTATTCTTTTTCTAACCTTGGCTCTCTTTTTGTCAGCCAACGTTTTTCCTAACTTTGTCAAACTACCAAGAATCTATGTCATCCCTGTCTGGCTCTGCGATGGCTTTAAACCATTTCATTTACATATATTCTGTCCCTCGATGTCTATTTCCCAAGTGAAGCGTTTTTAGGCGCAATCCAAACTGAAACCAGCTTGCATTTCTGGGCGATGTGACTTGAAGATGGTCTGGCTAAGGCTGGCACTTCCGGCAGTGGTAGGACCAAAGGAGCCAGAGGCGAAGCCTGCGGGGGTCCTTGGCTTGCCACAATTAATTGACGATGATGGGGCATCTGGGCCAAGATGGGCCATGTACTTGTCTCGCAGTTACAAGGCATAATAATCATAATCAGCCATCAAGATGTGGAATCAGCCGAACCGGCAACCACAGTTGCGACCTCTCAGGCGCAGACTTAGCAGGTCCAGCATAGTAGATGGGGTGATCCTCAGCAACGCTGTTTGGAAAAAAAACAGCAACAGGACGAAACAAAGCGCCAGCCTCGCCTTGACATACTGCGGAAGCTTCCCGGTCTGTTCGAAAATCTCGCTGATTTTGGCATGAGCAATGTCTCTGGCCACGATGAGGGGACCTCTGACAGATCTTGCTGGCTAGAACCAGCTTGGCAAAGCTTGGCAGGGCACAGAAAGTAAAGGCACATGCAAATACGTCAACTTTTGGCTGCAGCCTGTGAGTGATACCCGTGTCTTGATGGGGTACCTGACAGCACATTGCTTTTTTTTGCGAATCTTTATGCCCCCGAACTCAGACACAAATAGATGTTCAATGATTTTCAGTTCCATCCCTTGCAGTTGCCGCACTTGGTCAACACACCCAGGATATCTTTCATAGGTTGCTGCAAGCTGATAGAGACCACCTGCCAGATTCATTCCACAGAGTGGCTGGATCCATGATCCGCCATGATCCACCACATCTTCGGGCCAAGGCGCAGCATGTGACAAACTTGATAAACAAGACATAAACAAGACATGTATAAATAATTTAAATAGTCATTCAATCATTCTATCGTTGGCACAATTCAAATCCTCCTGTCCTTCCATCGTGACCTATCGTGACAGAAAGAGCCAGATGCCTCATCAGAAAGACCTTCAACGGGTCCTGATGGCAGGTATTGCGCCTTGGCTTCGCAGGTGACTTTTGGGTCTGTGCAAACAGCCCATGTGGGTCATGTCGACTCAGTGGACAGGTTCATCTGTGACGATTTTTGTTGACTCCGCCAAGGCTCTGGATTGTGTTCCAATTCCTCCACAAAAACGCCATCTGCCGTGATCTTGGCCAGGATCCTGACGTCAATCCCATGTGGAAGACGGTCACATTCCGTATTACATTCGAATGTTAGGAACTTCCTAATTTCTCTCAACTTCCTTTCCAGTCTCAGATCAGAGATGGCGCCCAAGGCCCAGGCTGCCGATCAGCGCTGCAGGAGACGCCAAGACCAACAGGGCATGAAGCTCCGTGCCTTGAAAGGCCGTGCCCAACACATGGGTTGCCATAAAATCACATGTGGATCCTTTGAACCGTCTGCCTGATTACAATTCGGGTCAGTGAGTTCTATATACTATACACGGAATCACTTGGAATATAAGAACATATACTCTGTGTAGATATGTGTTTGTGTGTGTACAGCATGTGTAACTTCTGCACTGACTTGCCCCTGCCCTTGTCACTCCAAGAACTCCAAGAGCCAGGCCGTGGAAGTCTCACCACACGTGCCTCAAACATACTCCAAGTCACTTCACATGATGATTACGCCGATTACGCATTCCATGATTGCTACATGATCAGTACATGATCATTTCATCATTACATGAAGCACATGGCCTCAAGTCACCTCAGCCTCAGTGGTGCCTGTCTTACAAGTTTCCAGTCTTACATCGAATAGGAACCTTGCGGTCTTGCCGCCTTGCGCTCTCTTGGCTTCAAACGTCATGGGCGAAGTACTTTCCACCAAATTGGGCACCAACACCCAGATCTTGGCAAATCTTCAACACCTTGTCCTGCAGGGTGTAATCAGTGTGATCTTCCAAGATTAGATTTCCCCTCGATCTCAACAGGTCGTTTGGCTTCAAGGCAACTGGCCATGCCTCCCATTCCAGGTCACGGAAGGCCCTTCCACTATCACTGCCAGAGGTTGGCAGGTCATCATAGTACCTCACCACAGTAAAATCTTTATATATATATAGTATATGTATGTGTATATATATATATTATAATTATATATATGTGTGTGTACCTTTTCCGTTCAAAAGTCGAAAGCAAGACTTTTACTTGGGTCAAGTTCAGTTGGGATCAGATGCTCGTGCCTCGCACTTGCCAGCTTAACTGTCTTCAAGCAAGCCTCTGCCTGGTGTAGGCACGGGCCAGCAAAGCTGAATGCAAGCTCCTTTTCAAGACCCCAAGTGAAAGCCAAGTCAGTTGAACGATAGATTCCATTTGTGATGTGCTTCGCACACCAAATGTTTAGGCAAATCTTTGAAATGCATTGAAATGCAGCAAACTTGATGTATAGCAAATGCCAAGCTTCTGAGGAAAAGGCTGAGGTCCCTCCGATGACCAATGCAACATGGTACGGCGGGCAAGCACTGGTGCCCAGCGTCTGCCTGGGCATGAAGAATATAGGCTGTGCCACGCAATCCACCCTTCAGTGACAAATCAAAGTCATGGGGAAAACTGGCCGAAAAGACACAGACAAATTGGCAAGATTTGAGCACTTCAAAGATCTTCAAAGATCTTCAAAGATCTTCAAAAATCCTCAAGCTGCTTCTGGTGCTCGGATCCCCACAGTTTTTCTTTGATGAAGGCCTCCAGCTTCTTGGGATTCAGCAGCGCCTTGGCCATGGCACGTCAATTGTGGCCCTGGCGGCTTCCAGCTGCGCCTTGGTCTGTTGGTACAGGTAGGTCTTGTTCGCGGAGCCACCACCCTTCGCCATGAAGAGGAACCTCGACACATCTAGACACATCTTGACACCGATCACCAGGGCTGGGCTACACACATTAAGTTGCACAAATAGACAAGTAGAATCAAATAGATCAAATTGATTGGCAAGTTGAATATGATTGAGCTGTGAAAAAAACTGAAACATGCTGGGTGTCCTGGCTCGTACTTTGGGTCTGAAGTTGCCAAAAGGTCCACCTGTGCTGGCAGGTTGCACCTCAGTCATGGTTGTGGATCTTTGTGCTAAATTCCGCATTGGATGCTGATTTTGACTGAGGGCCTGACTTGGTGTTCTTTTCTGCGAACATGGTCACAGGGGCCATCTGCGAGTATCGCAAGTTCCTGCATAAACTGCAATGCAACTGGCTGTAATCCATCGACTCTCTATCCATCTGGAACAAAATCAACTGTCACACGCGGTGATGTCCTCTTCGTGTAGGCATCATAGACACCATGTGAGAGCTGCTCGTCATCATCTCCAGCCGTGAAGACTGTCATTCCCCGCCTTTGAACATCTGATCATCAGTACATGACTTTACCTCACATTGAAGTGATTTGTTTTGTTGCAACAGTCAACAGTGCAACACATTACGATGCTCTCGCTGGAAAACAAACCGACGCGCAACACGACGCTATCCCCTGGTACAAGAGTCTGACTTTCCCATGACAATGGCAGTACCTGTGTCCTGACAGAGAATCACAACTTGCGCTTCAAAGCAGCTCAAATCAGGCCCTGCAAATGCAAAGTCCACTGTGAGTTCTATGAGTTCTATCAGTTCTATCCAAGCTAGTCATGGCATCGTCAGGCAGTCCTGACATCCTGGGAGTTGACCTCCACTCGCTTTCACTGCATTCCTGCAAGGTGCCATTGCTGAAACCAAATCATCAGTGCACGTCAAATCCACGTTGCCTTTCAATGGCTAAATATGCAGGGGTAAGACACTTGATTCAAATATATTCAAATTATTCTTTGGATATCAGGCATCGCTGTGGCAAACACAGGGAAACCACCCCAAACATTTCCAGCTCGGCCGAGGTGCTGGAGCAGGTTATGCGCAGTGAAGCGATCGTTTTGGGAAGCCTGCAGAACGTTTTCAAATGCACTGCCCCTCCGGGCCCCCCTCCCCACCAGTTCAGGCTACTCCAGAAATGAGCATGGTTGAGAAGCAATGGTGTGGCCCAAGACTAGAACGAATTGAAGGCATTCTTTTACCATGCAACTTTCTTACCAAAGATACCCGCCTCCGGGTCTGTCAAAATCTTTGCCAGCTGCCCCAAGTGGCCGGGTCGAAGAAAGTGACCTGAAATCTGCATCTTCAGCCCGGGGCAGCACCCATAGGTCGTCTCAATACTGTCAGATCGGTACATCGCCCCACTCCTCTACCTGGTCTTCCCATCGTCATAGTAATCACCAACTGCCCCACCAACTGCACCACAATCTTCATCTTCATCATCATCATCATCATCAATCATCAACAACAACAACGGCAATAGTGATATCACGATGAAGCATGAAGCATATGGCATGCAGCATGAAGAATGGCTGGCATAGCAGAAGCGCATCAGCAACTGTACCACATCTCTTGACCTTTTGGGGCACTGACTGATTTCAGTAATGCAATGCTCTGCAAGTTGCCGCAAGACCCAAGGCCTTGGGGACAGAGGATCCCTCATCACACGATTATATGAGAAATGCCAAGAAGGTATGCAGGATTGCTTGACAAGTTCGCAGTTCAAAGGCAGTAAGCATTGTTGTCAAGTTTGCCTGATTCATTTCTTTCATCTGTTTCATCATGGTTTCTGCAAGTAGCGTGGGTTGCGGGTTTGGCGGTTTGGGATTTGGTGGTGAACCATGCTCCCCCGCTCCACTGTGATGAGCTTCTTGGCCATTCCAGCAACCTCTGGTGCCAGCCACTGGAATCAGCCAGCAATTTCAATCAAGAATTCCTTACAGTGAAAATGAGTGACATAGATTCACAATGATTCACATTAGATTCCTAAGAATCTAAGGAGAGAATCATGAAAGAATCTCCAAAAGGGTTACAAATTGAATCAAATTATGAATTTACAAAATTTGTGATTTACAAAATTTACAAAATTTACATATCACAATTTTTCACTGAAGCCATGCATCCCGATGCATCCACTTGCCACACCTTGACCTCCTCAGTGGTCACACCGGCACTCAAGGACTCCACTTTCTGCGGGCTACGCGGCTACGAGTTGGCACGGACTGCCGGACGTGGATTCCCTGCAGCTAGTTTGCCGAAACTTAAAGAGCCTCCACATGCGAAGAAACTTTGAACACGGATGCTCATTAAAGCTGGGAAAGCTCTGAAACTGTGGGTTTTCAATCATCCAAGCCTTGTAGGGAACGTCCACAGGGTGGGCATGCTGAAACATTGGTGTGTACCTTCAGATTTCAGCTGTCAACCGCAGAACACCCACTTACATACCATCAATAGTCAATAGCAAGGGCACTGGAACTTCACATCCGGCACCAGGTCCTCGACCTGTCGGTGCCCCAAGCAATCACTGCCAATTTTGGAGAAGTCTTTTCCGAGCAAAAAAGACTCACAAGTGATTTGAAATATGCTCAAAACGCACCTCCTTTCCACCCTTGTCGCATACGCATTTCTCGCACGAATCACTGTCCTTGGCCTTGGTTCTACTGATCCTTTTCTGGAAGACTTGGCACTGAAAGGAACGCAGCAAAGATGGAACCTCAACTCTGAAACTCGAGTACCGGGCGTAGCCAGCTGCCTCAAAAAAGCAGTACATCTTGCAGTGGCAGTAAGTTGATAACATTTTGTAACACTTTATCGCTCAAAGATCCACTTCTCTCTCTCCGCTTTGATGGGCTACCTCTCTAAAATACACACCAAGGCTGGGACCTCCGCCATGCTGTAGGTGAGGTAATATCCGGCGAGTGAGTGGTGGGTCGCAAATGCACGTTCAAGTCATGTGAAGGATAAGTCGAATCTGACAAGTAGCATGGCTAAAGTAGAATGTTGACCTGTGCAATATGCCAATATGCTTTGAGCCAAATGAGTACCGCGGAATAGGGTCATCATTGTTCGTCTAGTTTGCTAACATCATACTATCGATCATACCCAATTCTGCTGGGAGCAAGGCATGGAGCAGTCAACTGAAGTCAGCAGCAGTGCAAATCCTATTTGACAGCGGCTCGCCTGTGCTAGCGAATACCCCGCACCAGTTTGAGAGGCAGCTCTGCATGGCGAGAGCCGAGCTAATGTGCGCGGTCAGGTTCCGGCCAAAGACTATGAGCACACTCACTCCTCCAACATTTTGAAAACTGTGCTAAGATTCACAAAAAAGAAACTCCAAGCTTTCGCACTCGATTCCCTGATCATAGAATTGAAACATCTTCTATAGTCGCACAAAATGTTGAGCGGTGAGTGCAAACGCTTCTTGCAAACGCTTTGGCAAACACTTTGGCCCCAAATTACCACAGATCTCACCAGCCCATTGCTGGTGCATAGCCTTGCCACACGGTCGATGAGCGACTGGAGTATTGCATCCGTTCAGCTTCAAAGCAGTAGCAAAAGTCTCAACTCCTGTCACTGTCCGTACCCAAGCTTGGAAGGTATCACCACTTCTTTAAGTTTGCCAAAACTAGAAGAATATCCAAAAGCGGTGGATCCACATGTCAATGTGTTTCTACTTGGTAGCTGGAACAAGCGCCCACGGCTGGACATGTTCCATTGTATTTCCTCATCTTGGCATTCAGGGCCCCTGACCCACCAGCGAATCAATGCACTGTCGCATGTCTTGGGCCTGACAGTCTCATTCAGGAAGCAGTCAAATAACGACAGAACGCGACAGAACGACAAACTGCTAGACCTGAGAACATGACCGAAACTTCCTTGCTGCACTGCCGCAATCCACCCGCATCCACCGTGCCAAAGGCAACTTCGCAGACCTGTGGCGGCACATGCGTTCTCAGATGTTCTCAAGCATTTTTCTGCTGCGATGCGGCCATGGCATTTTTAAAAGGCACCGATACCCGACAAGACTCCCAGCCACCGAAGGACTGTGACCGTAAGCAGTTGACATGAGTTGGATGGCCTTAGCACCCGCAGCACTTGTGGCAGATGCGGACCTCAGCGTGGTCAGGTCACACATTTCCACTTCAAATATCTTCAAATCACATCAATCACATCAATCACAATGTGCATGCCCCGGCATGTTTCATGCTTTTCAGGGATTCTGGAAGGCACCGTTCAATCCATGGATTGCTTGTGCGTTGTGGACTGGTTTGTCTGACATTGCACATTGCAGCGAAGTTCGAGTAGCCAAGTTTTGTCATAAGCTCCAGGCAAGTGGAGGGCGCTGCCAATGTCTTGTCCAATGGTCACCAGGTACCTCAGACCAGTGTGACTTTATCGGGCAGTGGAAAGGCGTCCAATGTGATCTTCTTGTCCCTGCTCGTTGGTGATTTCAGTCTTTGGTGGTCCCAAATTGATCCAAACACGGGAAAATGAGAAATCCACCAGCCATCACTAGCCTATATTGTAAAAGTTGGAACATGTTGGAACTTGTTGGAACTTGTTGGAACTTGTTGGAACCGATCCCTGTTGAACTCTGAGGAAGGCACTGCAGTGGTGGTCGCCCACTGTCCTGCCTATCATGCCCGTGGCATACCAGGCCGGGTCTTGCCATGATGGCAAACAGGTCGGCAGGACGACACCAAGTGAGCTGTTCTGGCAGCCACGAGCAAAATGGCCTCAGAGGTCATGGACAAAATGTCATCAGATCTTCAATTCTAAAGCACCTCCGATTGTGTCCTGAATGATATGAATCGTTTGATCACAAGATCCAACTGCGTCAAAGTGGAAAATGGATGAGGCACAGACAACAACTAGCAGCAGCCCTTGGAAAGAGGATTGAATCAGACTATGTTCATTGGCAAACTAAGGCAAACACTTGATCAATTGCAGCAAACATCAGCGAACTACACCACTCACCGCCACACAGTGAACTCTTCGCTTCACAAGTTACAATACAACTTGCTCAGGAGATAACGGATGACTGTCCATGCTTGTGCCGCTAGACTTCTTTGCTTCAAGCCTTGTGTTCGCAAGAAGGAGATGAAATAAGCCGCCTTCAGTGACAAAAGCATCTATTAATCTATTATATAAATTATATATGTGATATCGTTCATGATCTTTGTTAGCCTGTTTGAACTATTTTGAACAGGCCAAGCTGCTCTCCAAGTCTTTTCGAAGGTCTTGGGCTGCCGCGCGACCTGCAGAGACTTTGAGTCTGCTGTGTGCCGGCAGAAACCTTGGTACTTGTCCTATTGTCCTCTGGCACCATCCTTAAAGTGTCTGTTTGCACAGATATGTTTGGATCCACGTTCCAGGACAGATATGACAAGACAGATTTGTTGCATCTCAATCCTATATCTGAACTTGGTATTCAGATCTGGGTTCAGATATGTTCAGACACATTCAAAAGAAACGTAGCTACTGACAAAAACCATTGCCATTCTCCATGTTCAGCTGTTCAGCGCCCGAAGGTATGAGAGCACACTGACTAGAGACTGCCCTGGACTGCAGCTACCTCGTCATTTTTAGTTCTTTCGGCTTGATCTTGCTGCGGCTGTGTAATCATTCTATAACACAGAACGGCTCAATCGGAACCTCGAACAGTCTTCAGTGACATGTCCATGAGTCTGGATCCTCAGGAAACAGTTTGCATTGTCACCTTCAACAGCTGCTGTGCGCCAACACAGCATCAAGACTGCCAAATGTCGCTAGAAATGATTACTCACAACAACCAATTAACCAAACCAACAAGAAGCAAAAGCACCTCGACTCAATCAGGCCCTGGCGAACTCTGAAGTCGCGAACAAAGTTGCCAGCAATGGAGCCATCCTCCGACGGACTTCTTCCAAAATTGGGACTTCCTACATCATCTTCAAGAACACATTGGACTCAGCATACTTTTTTCACTCTGCATCTCTTTCAGCCGAACCCAAAACTCCGACTCCAAACATCTAGTGACTGGGTGGGAGACCTCAAAGCACAAGGAATGAGCCTGGCTGACTTGTCCACTCTGCAGATGGAGCTGCTGAAGTGATTTTCTGTTGACATAGACTCAGGGAAACTTGCAGGTGTTGCCGCACTCATGGAAGGACCCTTCAAAATGTAGGAAGCTGCCAGTCCTTCTCCCTCCTTTCACATTGCGATTTGCCGCAGCTTCAACTGTCTGGAAGATTCTCCAAGAGCATGTGAAATGCGCGAGTAGCAATGCAAACAGCCAAAGGTGAAAGGTGAAAGCCCTGTCCTCATCATCTTGCCTGGCTCTGTTGAAATCAACTTTCTTTCTAGCCATTCTCACAGTGAATTAGTCAAGACTTAGTCGAGAAGTGAAAGGAAAAAAAAAATACTAAAAGCCACTAATCCTCTTCCATGGGTCATTAAATGTCCCCATTGAACATCACCCAACCATTAGGTATATGGTCTATAATGGCTACTATAAGGTGATGTCCAATATACCCAAAATGGGACAGTTACCAACCCCTGTCTTCACTGTTCACTTTGCCTGGTCAGCGACATCTCCGGCGAGATGGCAAACGTCTGGCTAGGCTTGGAATCCTGGACATTTGAAGACATTTGAAGGCCAGAAGGGATGGCAGTCGGCAGAAGGAATTGGAACGCACGACAGGGCTTAACGGATTGCAAAAAGTCCCCTCTTTTGTGCGAATTGCAAGAACCATACCTTTCAGTCTGCGGTGAAACCTTGACAAATTCTACCATCAGAAAGTCTGACATTCCGCAACTCATATTGAGCGTGTTGGAGACACGTCATCAGGCCAGCCAGAGACTGCTGCTCTTCTGTACATTGCTTAGCGGCTGGCCTTCCATGTAACTCCATGCATCAGACTCTTTCTACTTCAGGCTCAGTGAAAAAGGCTGTTGTTTGCTGTTACATGACACTCTTGCCAGTCTACATAGTCTAGCGAGGAGTTGAACAGCGTACGTTCTGGAGCATTTGCTAGAGCGTCTAATCAATGTATAGTATAGCAATACAGGCAATACATGTAGCAATGTCATTTCACACCTTGGGATGATTGGGTCTTTTTTGCATCAACCTAACCTGATCTGTCGCAGCTTTACGGTGGCACCGGTGGTGGCACCGGTGGTGGCACGGGCTCGGCTTCAAACGTCGCCACTTCAGCCGTTACGATCGGAGGAGGCGGGGCACCCACAATGCTGCCACGTCTCTCCACGGAGTTCAGGAGGCAACTGGCCTGGTTGATGCAGTGCTCCATGTGTGGCACAACACCTTAGCTGTCGTGGCACTGTCGATGATGCACACCGTGACTCCCCGGACAAAATATGCAGAGCACACTTTCCGCTTCCAAAGTGTTCAAAGTGGCACGGCAAAACAAACACCTTCATGGACTCCCAGAATCTTATCAAACAAAGCACCGGGTTTTCCTGCTCACAACGACTTCCATCCCACAGCGAGTCTTAGCCTCACTCTCCCGACATCATATCCCAACACCACCCATGCCCTCCCATACCTGTCTTGACTACTATTTGGATGAGATACTGTAGAGCTCATCGATAGAAATGCCCAGTTTGTTCAGTTCAGCTTCAGCCCTCTGCTCTGATTCCTGCTTCTCAGCTGCTACAGCCTCTTGCAACTCCTGAAGTTCGCTGAACAACTTCTGTGGTCATTCAAAGATATTTGATATTTGAATATTCAAAAATATTCGAAGTAGAAGACAGCAAGTGGTTAAATCTGTGACTCTGCATGTTCCAACATGATGAACTCATCGGTGACACGACATCATTGGCTCCTCTGCACTCATACGCTCCCCGTAGACGGGAGCAGCTGGAGGCACCAGCTCCCGCAAACCCGCTTGCAAGTTTGATGAAGCAACCACCAGTCGCGGCAATGCCATATTCATCATGGCCAATGCCTGGGTGCGACATATGGTGAAAAAAAACTACGTCCAACTAGTTCAATTAGTTCAACTAGTTCCCTGGTGTTTGTTGCAGCCGATATGCACGACTCATCTGCTGTTGTTGGAAATTGTTGGAAGAGTTTTTTATCTGGACACATATTTGGACACAGACAAAACTGACACTGAGATGCCTCTTCAACGGTCTGTGGAGGAGGCGGTTTGAAAGGAGGCCCATCCCCATGTCCCAGAGCAGTAGCCCATTTCTGCACCTCAGCAGGCACATGCCTTGTCAGCCTGGTGGAAGTGAAGACATTTCAATGCACCAACGCGTCAGGTACAAAGACCCGCAACACTCCACTTTCACCAAGACTCATTGTAGCTCGCAGCCTCATGCAGGTGTCAGTTGTCACAACATGTGACAACACATGCTGCTGGAAGAAAGTGGTTTCAAAAGTGCCAACATAACATGGATATACATGGACTACATTGAAACATCTTAAAACACCAGGCTGTATCACTTGGACGTACCTGGCCTGAACTCCATATGACAGCTTTATCATCTCCTCATCTTGCGTAGCCGTGAACTCTGAGCTCTGCCTTGTGAGAGATTGATGCCTTAGGAAACATGGGCCCAATCTCAGCAATCGATTCGAAAGGTCTACTGCGGCCAACAAAAGGATAAAATGATACTTTTTTTCGGATCCATTCAATCTTCTCAGTGCCGTTGAGTCTGACTTGGTTGCATTGATACGGTCTGGTGATGGAAAATTGCTTGAGGTCACGCTAGCACGTCATTGAGTATTCATATATAAGTATAAGATAGTATAAGGCTTCAAAAACTCATGCTCAGACCATCGGAATGTAAGCCCAAGCTGCCTGTCTATGAGGACTGTTGTTGCTTGAGCGATGGCACTCTGCAACCTCACCGCAAACTGTCGCAGAGGCACACGGTTGCCTGCACCTGCAGCGATCAGAATGTAAAGCTCAAGCTTTGGAGCACCTTTTTGTTCAAGCCATCTAAGCCATCTTCAATTTGGTGAATATCTTGCATCAGCGTAGTCAGCATAGTATTTGTTCGATCATTTCAGAGTTGCAATTCCTCGCCTGAGTCGGCTTGCATAGGTCCACCAAACTCCAACTTGGGACCTTCAGTACAAAAGCGACCTGCCAAATTTGTGAAGCAAGGCATTGTGGTCTCAGCATGTCTCAGCGCTTTTCTCTTCCCAATCTCAAGCTGCATCAAGCTGATTCAAGCTATTTGCTAACTTTGCCAGGCAAAGCTTAATGCTGGATTGCCTCTACACAAGCGCTGCACGATCGCACCTGCAGCTTCCTCGTTTGGGGGCATGAGTGCACTTCCGAAGAAACCTGAAAACGCTCCTGCTGGAAGTTGCATCAGCTTTGGACTCAGCGCATCCTTGGTTTCCCAGTTTCCCCACAAGCCCAGCAAGCTCACGGCAACGTTGATGCTGTGTGCAGTCACTTCCAACAGGGTGAAATCCTCGCTGCTGCTCAGTGCCAAGGCTCATCAGGATCAGTTCCCAGCTTGAAGTGAAAAGCCTTCTTCTTCGGTGATACGACTTTGCCATCTTTGCCAGCCTTTGCCTGCCGCATCGGAGCACAAGTTCCCACCAGATTGCTCATGGTGTTCATGGTCCGAACTTTTTGAAACAGCAAGTCCTTTGTCAGGGACAGAGTTAGTATACCAATCAAAACAGTTTCTCCAAAACCTCCCAAGACTCAACAAAGCACTTTGATCCATCAACCAATCAGCAAGTCAAAGGCGTCCTTGGCTGATCTCAATGATCGAACCGGACTTGCCATTGCTGACAGATTCTTTGGGTGCAGCTGATATTGGGAAGTTGCAAGGCTTCAGAGTCACTGCTCATTCTTTGCGATTTGACAGGTAAAGCCGGTAAAGCTCATTTTGAATTTTGAAGTGTCTTCCCATGCAAATCTGCAAATCCATGCAGTAAGCGTCCTTTTGGAATCCTTCAACCGCTGACCTCTTGAAATGTCTGCGGAAAGAAAGGGTTTGTTTTCTGCGTTGTGCCGAAGGAAGTAAAGAACCTGACGCCTCTTGCCACATGCTTGACAGATGAACATGTGGACCAAGTCAGATCGCCAAAAAAAAAAAACGTCTTGCAAAATCTTGCAAACAGTAATTAAACAGGGAAAAATGTTTCTTCTAAACTTCTAGCTGGGATGCCCAAGACCATTGGATCATCTCAGATCATCTCTTTAAACGGATTATGTGCGAGGTGCAGAGCATGTTTTCTGAAAATTCTCCAGTAAATATTGATAGTAGCAGAGCATGGTGACATTTGGCGCATGTACGAATAAATTCTCCCATCCTGGACCATCAGAAACCTGGTCCTTTGTTTGCAAAAAGACTCTCTCTGTCTGATTCCATGCCAATGAGGGAGCAGGTCTTCAAATCAAATGGCACTGTGACAATACGTTGCAAACGAGGAGAGTGGGGCCGTGAAAAGCAAAGCGACAGCAGCTAGGGCTAGGAGGAAAGGGACAGGCAAATGGAGGGGCAAAAGGTTAAATGCAAACAAACCCTTTGAACAGCCAGCAGTCTACTGAGGCTTGGCCGAGTGCACTCGCAGCAGGTTTTGCTTCCAGGATGTCGTTGTGAGCTATGTACAGTGGCATTGCATCCCCCAAGGCTAGAGAAACTCCGAGTCTCGCACAGTGCGACGAACCTGTATCAGGACGCATCTTAAGCAGGCTTTCTGCGCAATGTTCCAGTGATTGATTCTCTCTCCTTCTGGGACTGTACAGTCTCTCCTTCGCTCAATGTTTGTGTGCAAGTGCTGTTGAATCCCCAAGATATGCTCCAACCTCGCAACATCCAGAGGAAAGTGCCTCAGCAAAATCAAACCATTTGTTCCTACGATGTCTCAAATCTGATCGAAGTTCAATTGAAACACCACCCGTTGGAGAGATCATCAACATCAAACATCCAAAGGTGATGTTTGGACATCTGCATATGGATGAATATGGCACATTTACCACCCCAGGCAAACCAAAACGTTCCGCAGCTGTTGCATACAGTCAAGAAATTCACTATTTCATCACAAATATCCACCAAAGTGCCAACATCCACACGGGAGTCTCTGCGGAATAGATGTGCATCTTTTTTGGGTCAGCCTTAGACGTGAGTTGGATCCCTGCAGCGCACATGAACTTCGTGCAAACAAAGGCGTGCTCTGTGGATGACTTGCGGCAGGAATGGTTTCACATCATGAAGAACCTCTCTGCATGATCTGTCGCTGCCAACACTGAGAGCAATGCTCGATCCTTTGCGAGGTGACCTTCCATCTCTTTCAACCTCACACAAACTTGAGGCCCGGAGGGATGCATGAAGGCTAAGGTTCACACGAGCCTGGAAACATCATGGGATCTTGATAGTCAACCATTTCCATAAAATGGAAAAAACAAGCTTCGGTGGTATCCCCAACTGTCGCAACGTTTTATTTTACATTTTTTTCTCAAAACCTCCTCCGGGACCTTCTCTGCAACCTTCTCCGGAACCTTCTCCGGAACCCTGTTGAACCTGACTTGGCGTTGCACCAAGGCTTCCTGGAACCTTCTCCGGAACCTTCTCCGGAACCCTGTTGAACCTGACTTGGCGTTGCACCAAGGCTTCCTGGAACCTTCTCCGGAACCTTCTCCGGAACCCTTCTCCGGAACCTTCTCCAGAACCTTGTTGAACCAAGTTGAACCAAGGCTTCCTGGAGCCTTCTCCGGAAACCTTCTCCGGAACCCTGTTGAACCTGACCTGGCTCTGCATCTCCGACAACCTTCTCCGGAACCTTCTCCGGAACCCTGTTGAACCTGAGCTGTCTCCGCACCAAAGACCTTCTCCGGAACCTTCGGAACCTTCTCCGGAACCTTGTTGAACCTGACCCGGCGCCTGCACCAGTGCACACCGGAGCTATTCTGGGCTGAAGACCCCATTAGCTTACGCTGTTGGGAAAAAATCGCTTTTGGACTCAGAGCTGCCCGTCCCTTGCTAAACCAAGAATAAACTCCAGCTAGCTACCGCTGACTTTCGTGAAAAACCTGCCGCGGGTCTCATTAAGTTCGCACAAATCGCACAAATCGCACAATTCATAACACATTGACTAACTCCTTCAAATGATATCAAATGTCCATCCCAGGAGTCCGGGCGCATTTTGGGCGGCATCCCTCGCTGATTTTGCAAAGTACTTGTATCTCCTGGCCTGGGTTGAAAGAGGTTGAAAGACATGATGACATGATGGAAAGTTACTAACAGAATAACAGCAGAATAATAACTTTCCATAACCCATCAGCAACGCTTTTTTGAAACAAAGCATGTCCCACCTGCCCGGCTGCAAGCTCCGCAGCACCTGCATATCAGCCATGGTCGGAGTCTTCACATGCGATGATCGTTCTGTCTGCATTCGTCTGTTTTCTGTTCCCTGTAGCAAAAAATGCACCCTTCATCTCCTTCACTTCGGCCCATCTCTTCAAATCGACGAGTCTAAGATACTGACGAGCAGTCTTCATGGCTTCGGTTGCAGCATTTGCTGCCTTGGACACCGGAAGCTCTTCGGTACGCAAGCTGTGAAAAGGTTTGTAGTGTCCAAAGACTTGGGGGACAAAAAGTAGGCTTTAGATGGATTGTGATATCGAAAAGTCCCGGACAAACCTAATGGCACAAAACCGAAAAATCCATCCACTACTTCCATTCCCACACAAATTCTGTGAGTTTGCGAATCTTCATGTATGGGTCAAATGATCTGAAGAAATCTTCAGAAATCATTTGAGAAACAGAGTGAACTGCAGCGAACCGTCGGAAAATTACCTTTCCCAACAGACCATTCCACCATATTCATCCATATTCCACCATGCTACATAGAAAATGTTTCACAAGCGAATATTTTTTGTTTCTGGGTGATCCGGATCTGAGGCTGTAGCCTCCTGGGCCCAGGCCTTGTACGTGTAGTCTGGCCTGCAGTCCCATGCCAACACAAAACACATAGGACAGTCGGACATGAAGCCGTGGCACCACGCCTGCCACTGATGGTTCCTTTCCTGGCCGTTGGGCATTGAAAGCCGCCGACTGATCCAATGATTTTATCCAATTCTTCTAGAAACCTTCCAATCTGCATTTGAAGCCACTACGTTGCTGCACTCACACCACCAAAGCTAGGCGAATAGGAGCTGAAATTTAGGGTGATAGATCCGCAGAAGAGGGAAAAGAGACAGGTGGCTTTGTACAAAGAGTTGACATGTGACTGACCCTGTTATAGGATGTTATACGTGTGTATGTATGTATGTATGTATGTATGTATATTATATTATATATTATATTATATATTATATTATATATTATATTATATTATATATTATATTATATTATATTATATATTATATTATATATTATATTATATATTATATTATATATTATATTATATATTATATTATATATTATATTATATATTATATTATATAT
>Ga0126342_10008237_pt1 | contig 18662 bp, 14 predicted proteins | sample Cyp1metagenome_FD_92528 | JGI IMG/M metagenome (GOLD analysis project Ga0126342, IMG submission 92528) | Coral microbial communities from Lord Howe Island, Old Settlement Bay, Australia - Cyphastrea 1 metagenome | ecosystem: Host-associated > Invertebrates > Cnidaria > Coral ...
CAGCTCCAACCACCTTTTGGTCCATCAGTGGATTCGCTCTGCCATCCGTGATTCACAACAACCAATCTCTCCTATAGGTTTCCTATTTTTGAAACTTCCGCCACCGCCTTGTGCGGCACTACTCGTATGGACACATATGGATTATATACCCCCAAGTGGACGGTGAAACTTACAATAACGGATCATAACGGATCAATGCTCTGGGTCCATTGGCACAAGCCCCGTTGATGGTCCGAATGGTGCCCAGTATGGTGCACTGGAGGAAAAAACGCATGATATCGTATCTCACCTTCCCATCACGTTCTAATTTTGTATTGTTTTGATATATTTTATAGGGGAAAATCCTACTAAAATGGATGATTTGGGGGCACCCCCTATTTAGGAAACAACCATATGTTTTTTGATGCTGTTCTTGGGTTCTGGTTCTTCCCTTTGAAAAAAAACGAATCTTATGGCTGGAATTACCTACTACAAATGGGGACTTCCCATAGTTATGCTAGTTTGCCACTGGGTAAATCTATGATATCCTATGATTCAGCCATGGTCGGTTCCCGATCTTTTTTTTTGATTCCCGGAGTCCCATTTAGGTCCGAGTCAGTGCAGCGTCAGATGATGATATGATTAGTCGGGGATGTTTCATGAGAAATGACAGTTTTAATCATATTTAAACTGTTATTAAATGGATATGATATGAATGAATAGGATTTCATGGGATTGAATGGAATTTAACCGGATATTGACGGTATTTGAATGGTATCTCATGAAAATATTTCATGGGATTTATCATGAGCAATATGATGTGGATGTGTCTGGCAATGTACCGATAATGCTGATCAACAGCTGGATATTTAGGGGCACTTGTACCATCTTGTACCGTTCAGACAAAACCACATGACATCAAATGACATCAGATGACATGAAATGACATGAAATGACATGAAATGACATCAAATGACATGACATTAAATGTCATCAACTGACATTAAATAAATGTCATCAACTGACATTAAATGACATCAAATGACATTAAATGACATCAACTGTCATCAAATGACATTAAATGACATCAAATGACATTAAATGACATGAAATGACATCAAAGGACATCAAATGTAATCAAATGACATCAGATGACATCAAATGACATTAAATGTCATCAAATGACATTAAATGACATGAAATGACATCAAATGACAGCAAATGACATCAAATAACATTAAACGACATCAAATGACATTAAATGTCATCAAATGACATTAAATGACATGAAATGACATCAAATGACAGCAATTGACATCAAATAACATTAAATAACATTAAAGGACATCAAATGACATTAAATGTCATTAAGCGACATAAAATGACATCAAATGACATCAACTGTCATAAAATGACATTATATAAATAACATCAAACGACCCATGTTCAACACACTGTTTTGCAATGTTTTGAGGACAGTGTATTGTTGGATTGATTCGTTTTTTGATGGGGACCAGGCCTAAAGTGTACCAGCAAGCTGTGGCCAAAGGGGGGGAAACCACATTGCTGACAGCTTCAGCAAGATTGATCAATAGTTTTCAAGTTTGAGCAGCATATCATATTTACATAAACTCACCGCAGGGTAATGTCAGAAAATCCTCCCATCCATGAAAACTCCTTAGACGATTTCAGGGCGCTGCACCAGGAAGTTCTGCTTTTTTGGGACCTTGGTCTCCCGCTGGCAACAACTCTTTGGAGTTCAACAGACGAGCCGAAGTGTTTGCTTGAAAAAACTCCAACGGGAGGGTTGGGGATGGAGTGACCCCCAAAGATTCCATGGCAAAGAGCGTGGTTTCCCATATATGTCCCCTTGAAACAACCAACTCGTATGAGTGCATAGGTGACCATGTTTCAAAGGTTGACATCAGAGAATCACTGCTGAAGAGGTTTGGTCAACACTGAAGAAGATGATGAATCATATACAATAATGATGACTGGTGGTTTTGAGCATTCTGGCTCCTTTTTCGATACTTTTTGACACTTTTGTTGATGAATGTTTTTCTGCATCAGGCAGAAACCACAGTCCAATGAAAACACATGTTTACTGGTTGGTGGTTTGGAACATTTTTTTTTTTTCCATAATATATGGGATATCCTTCCCATTGACTAATATTATTCAAGATGGTTGAAACCACCAACCATATAACCAGCCGTTCCAACATTCTTCTTTTTCCATATTGGGAATTACATAATCCCAATTGACTAATATTTTTCAGAGGGATTGAAACCACCAACCAGTGTTTATCTACATAGACTTTACATAGGAACAGACGCATCACGGGTTGACCAGATATGGACTGGATATGGCTGGATCCCTGCAACTGCGCCAAGAAATGCTTCCCATCATGCAGTTCATCTGCCCAAAAATTTCTTTAATCCACGGTATACCAGTGATATCCCAATATTTTTTCTAATACGTTCACTTATTGATTCCCATATTACATCCCAATTGCATGGGTTTTTAAATGGCTTTGTCTGAAACAGTGGGTGCAAATCCACTGGTTGATCATGTTTTTTTTCCTTAAATGGTCCTGTTACGGGGTATACCCCACTAGAATTCCCGAAAATATGGCTTTCATGGTACATCCAATGTCTACTACATCCCATTGTTCTTTTCATGGCTCAACTTCTAATACATCCGAATATATCCCCCATCTTATCGCTTGTATCACTGATATCAGTTATGTAAATTATGTCAGAACAAGTCCATATGCCAAATCGTCCATTTTTTTTCGGATTTTCCATTGTTATGAAACCATTTTCTGGTACCCCCATGACTATGGACCCCCCAATATATATTGTGGTTATTGTTGGTTGAAGTCCCGGTAACCGGTCCCGGGGAGCATTGGGAATTTCCGGTTCCAGGTGTCTTTGGAAGCATGCTGGGCACTCCGCTCCGTGGCAGCACTTTGGAAAGTCGTTCCAGGATGAGTTCCACTAGCAGCGTGAAATGACCATTTATAGTGGATTTACCCATTAAACATCGTGATTTTCCATAGTTATGTTAGTTTACCAGAGGGTATACTGATATATACCTGGTTGGTGGTTTCAAACATTGTTTATTTTCCATAATATATGGGATAATCCTTCCCATTGACTAATATTTTTCAAGATGGTTAAAACCACCAAGCTGTAATGTATTGTAGATTGCAGATAATTACAATATGAGCTATTTAGAATATGTAATATGTTATCTTTACATTATAATCAGATGCACAGCATCATGCAATATGAACATATATGACATATATGAACTATTTAGGATACGTAATATATCATATGATATGTAGTTATATATTGTAAAACTAGATACACACCATGATATATAATACGAACTATGTACTATATTATTGACTAATATGAAATATGTATACATTATATGAACATGTTATACACAATTATACTATACTGCAGTGTAAAGTAGTTAGGACTTAAACATAAGTTTTTTTTTTTTTTTTTTGTGTTTATGGTACTTAATACAATATGCTTATATATACATGTATTATAGACGCAATATATTAATATACATAGATCTATATACACATGAATTTGCATCGGTACTAATACAATACATACATGTATGCTTATAATTATATATTTGATATTGGAAATGCATTGATACAGATCGCATACACTATAGTATGATATGAAATGACATGATATAGTATAACACAATACAGTATATGAACAATATGATACAATATGATATACTGTGATACAATATGATATATTACACTATAATGAAATGCAACATGATACGATACAATATAATACAATATATTATACCTATACATATAATGCAATACACATTGATGCAAGATCAGACAAGATAATACAACTCATATGATATGGTATGATGTGTATTATATGGCATGACATGTATATATATATATGTACAATGGAATACGTCTAAAGCAATAGAATACACCCGTGGATCAAACATGGAATCCTTGTTGCTTAAATCCTCATCGGCCAAGCTTCAAGCTTCATTTTGCTGCTTGTACCCTCAGGTAAACATACGAAAAACTATGAAAAATAACCATCTTTAATAGGTGAACTATTTCTATGGGCCATTTTCAATAGCAAACTGAAAGAAATCATATAGCCAGAGATAATGTTCATTTTATTTCTTGAGTCCATGTTGTTTGAAACATTGAAACCGATTCAGCTGCTGGCGAAGACCGTTTTTTTCCCGCTTCTTCACAATGTTTGGTGGCTTAAATCCTCATCTGCTGGTAGCCTCTGGTGAAGTTAACAGTTTGATGACCCTTTTGAAAATCGGTAAATGATCATAAATCATCTATGAATCATCAAGAAAATGGGCCATGTCCATCATCTATGATCATAAATGGTTCATAAACATTTGAAAATCATCTATGATCATAAATCATCTAATGTTCATCCATTTTCATCCATAAAATCGCCGAAAATCTTTGGATCGAGGCTCATCGGGTCCACCAGCAGCGCGGCAGCTTTGGGCTTGCACGCGACCAAGGTCCGGGCCTTGGTTTCCGTATGGGGGAACGTTGGGCCTTGGGCGATGGAGTCATGATGAGTCATGGGGTAGCTCAATAGCTGGATGGATGGGTTGATTTCATGGGAAAGCCTAGCAAAGTGGATGATTTGGGGGTACCCCCCATTTTAAGAAACCTGGAAACCTCCATATTGGTAAGTCGTTGGGGATAATGAGGTGATAATGAGGTTAAAGCAAGAATAGAGTGAGTAAATGAACCATCCCAAAAAAGTCACCAGTTTTATGTGTTTTTTTTTTAATGGTTACCATTCCCAGTCATGGTTGTGGTATAAAGTTTATTGTTTTACCAACTGTTTTCCCCACCTTGGTTGATTCTTGGGACACTCCAACTTGCTAAGTTGGTTCGATGGTGGGGTACCCCCAAATCCAAGGGCGGTCTGACGATTCGAGTTGGTTTAATAAGGTATTTGCCCATGTTTGATATGTTTTCAACCCATTCATATGGTAGGAATACAACTTATAGTATCTTATAATCAACATGTATTATACGGTGTTTGCTCTCATTCTAGCTTTTGTCGTCACATCCCCATGTTGGATTATTTCAAACTGAAGTTATGTTTTAGCGAGCCAATGTCTTGCCGTCAGGATAGACCTGTGGTGTTGCCCAACGGGGAGATTGGTGTCCGCACCACGTCTCAGAGTAGTTTCACGGGAGGATGTTCCATCACCATTGTGAGATTGCTGGGGCAGCTCCTGAAGTTTGCATATGAAAAAAAATGGTTTTGAAGGTTTTGACCATATATGGAAGTGGTATGAACACTGAAAATTCCACCGATTCAGGGGGACGTTACTTTCGAGGCCAACTGGGGTCAATACTATGCAAGGTCGACTACAACCGGCGGGTATGTGTCTGTCGGGAACCAGAAATTGGCAGACCTTAATTTCTTCATGCTCATGCTGGGATAATCCCTTAATCTAAATGATCTAGAACTTGCTTGCAACTATCTTAGAAACCGTTTATAACCGGTGTAATTAAAGTGGGTTTAGAAGATTTAGAAGCCACTGAATCCCTTCTCATCAAATACCTCCCCACGATAAAAAGCTCTTAAGTGAAATATTGGATCTATGAAAATTGGATTCCTCGTAATATATGATATATAGTGATATATATATATATATATTCATGTCTATTATGAGGGGATGACCAGCCGGTCCACGCGACCCATTCCTGCTACCGGCCTTCCCGGCCCCGGTGCTGAGGTCCCCTGATGTATTTAGCCTTGACCTACGACCATCGACTGGTCGACGGCCGTGAGGTGCGCTGAGTTCCACTGGTTCCACTGGTAGACTGGGGTGGGATCTATGTATATGTAAAGACATACTCGTACATATATGAATATATGCACATGTATATATATATATAAATACGCATATATAAATATATGCATATATATATGTATATAAATACATACATATATAAATATATATTCATATGATTTCATATGTATATATATAATATAATATAATATAATATAATATAGTATAATATAATATAATAATATATATATATATATTCATATGTATATGAATCATATATATATATATGATAATATATATATATATATGATATAATATATATATATATGATATAATATATATATATATATTAATATATATATATATGTACCCAGTGATACACAGATATGCTATACACAGGTACATACGGATACATACCTATATGTACATATGTATGATCCTGGTCCAGGGTCCAGCCCTGCCGGCTCCAATGGTCTTGACTTGATGGCCTTGATGGTTTGTTTCTTTCTTTCTTCCATGTGGATTTGTTGCAAGCTGAAGATGTAAAATACATATGAATAATGTGGTTAAAACAATTCCATTTGCACCATCCCCCAGGAAAATCACCATTTTTCTAGATGGTGTTACCACCATTCCCAGTCGACTGGGTGGTTTATGACATGGTTTTAACCACATGACATGCAGTGAACGCCCCGAATCTCCAAGATCTCCACAGCCAAGGCGGTCACTTTCCTGTGCATGGTGCGGGATCAGGTGGAGGAGACCTGGGAAATCCGGACTTTTGTTATCTTATGGATTACATATGATTACATACCCTCTGGTTATGGATAACATATGATAACATGGCTATGGAAAATGGGATGAACATGGACCATTTATATAGACAATTGATTCTAGCACAGCATTATAACTCATTGACCCAACTGTGTACTAGCTACTTCGAGCTTACAAACCAGCAGCCCTGATCACCGGAGGATGTGGTTGGATCGTGGTGAACATGAAACCAAAGTTGGAGATGGTTTATCACCATGTTCTCATATTTTCTCCTAAAACTGCCATATTTTATATCATTTTATGATGTAAAATTTCTGAAATGGTCTCAGACACCTTAAAATTCCATAAAATTCCTGGACAGGACCCGCGGCGAATGCTTCTGGAGATTTGAGTCGGTTAAATCCCGGTTTCAGCGCCACTTGTTACACTACGGACCCGCAACTTGTTGATTCATCGCTTGAAAGCAAAAAGAACAGCGCTGTGGATTTGGAATTTTCCGGATTTGGCATCGCCACCTTAGCATGTCTTTTGCTAGGACCTTTCTTTGTGCGACTGTGCGCAGGCCTTTGGGTTCCAAGGAGCTAACTTGAGCTGTTTCAAGTTGGTGATCAGCAGGCAATTCTGTAGTTGAACTGATTGTGGAGTTGCGTCAGCCTGATATTAGGCTAGGGAAAATGGGCGGCACAGATTTTTCCAAGGGCAAACTCAAGTTCTTGAGAAAAGAAGGAGGAAAGCCAGTCCACAGATGTCCATTTCCCACTGTTTTCCCAGTAGTTGGTTGATTCATCAAAGGTTCCCATCCATTCAATAAGCAATAGGTACATTCAACAAGCTGATTTCCCACACCGGCCCAAGATTTTTACAAAACACCGGGTAGCCCAAATCCAATGGTGCCGGATCCTGAGGCTCACGCTGTTCATCTGTTTGTGACAACTTTGTTCTTCAATGCCATGGCTTCACGGAGATTTTTCATCAAGGTTCTTAAGCAGCCAGGCCTGTGTTTTTTCACGATGTGGCAGATTTAGATATGATACCTGAGGGGACCTTATCAGCCATCCCGCATTCCATGGTGCTATTGGTGCCGCGGCTGCCATGGCGACCACATGGAGCACCAATCTGGGCCAGCGCACCCAGTGCTAAGCCAACTCCCGAGACAGATTGAATGTTTGAAAATTCTGGATTTACCTCATTTAAGTATATTTAAGTGGGAATTTTACTAGGGATTGAATGTGCCAAACTTGGGATTTACCATGATTTAACATGATTTAACCATGAAGCATAGAGATTTAACCGAAGAAACATGGATTCGGGTATATCTAAACATGGTTTTCGTGTACCCCGCAAATGGCACTTTTTTCCCAGGAACATGTCGATTGACCATTGGATCCTGTTCTCTGCAGAAGGTTGTATGGAAATCTATGGTACAGTGAACATCGGTAACCGCTGATTGTGGTTCATTATAGCGGTTTCCGATTTGGGTTCACAGCGGATCAATTGCAACCCCGAATATGATGGATTTGAGCTCAACCTGGTCATGAAATGTCATAAAAAATTGAATCTTGTAAATTTGTACCCCTAAAATCCCCTAAATGTCAGGAAAGTTGAGTTTCAGTCTCTGCAATGGGTAAGGACCTATGACCAACTACTCGAGATCTTTGCACTAGCGACCTGGCCCCAGGGACAGTTGGAATTCCGACCGCCCGCAGCATATTTGCAGTTCACCGGGTGCGTGCGGATTCCCTTTTTGGTCGCTGGTGCGAGCAAGGCCGAAGCTCCAACGGGTGATAACGGGTGGATCGAAAAATTCGAAAAGGTGGTGAAATGTGGATGTGGCTAAGCCGGCGAAGCGGCTAAACCATCATTTTCATACCCACAGCATAGTGCAAAACAGCAAACATATGCAAAACAATTGCAAGCAAATCATGTTGAGTGGGCAAAAGTATGAATACTGTATGTATGGATATATATATATAACCATATATATATATATATATACATAAATATAATATTACAATATATATATATACACATACATGTGCAAAATAGTGGAAGCACGTCTCGGCGTTGTCTCCCCGCGCCTCCCGGACCAGGACACCAGAAGCGGCGGGTTTCGACACACGATGGCCTCAGCCACGCCTCTGCTGAAACCAGAGGCGCAGAACGAATCTCAACACGATAGATGGCTATGGATCAATACCTATTAATATCATTTTTAGTGGGACGAACATCCATTTACCAGCTATTTTGATGTTCACCAGGGGTACAAGGTTTTGACACACTGCCAGATGGAAACTTGTGAATTCTCGAAAAGTGCAGATGTAACGGTATGATTACAGTACCGACTTGAGCCAGTGAATATGGTTGTATGTGCAAAAAAAACAACAAACATGGGGGTGATACAGTAATCAGTAAACTATATAGTAAAATGGAGTTTGAGAGAACAGGCAAAGTGAGATATGACCAATTGACAAGCGACAATGAGCTTCGACGGCAGAGACTTGGAATAGAACCCAAGAACCATCAAAAACCAGCAAAGATTTCAGCAGTTAGCCAGTGTCTTCATTGTAAAGTCATGATAAGATCAGGGATTTCCTTGGTAAATCAAACACCGTCAGAAAATACATGAAAATACCATCATGAAATTGGTAAAATCAGAACATGTCCACTACCATTTTACGATTGTTCCAGCATTTTTCCAGCACCTTTCCATGATAAAAGAATGGGAACATGTGAAAATCACAAGGGCAACATGGGTTCAACCTGAATGTTCCACCATATCTTCACCATTTCTCCACCATAAAATACCCGCGCGTCCCGCGCCAGAATGACGCACCGGCGAGTCCCGGATGCAAACTGGGCGTGCTCAGCGAGGGCTATAGCCCAGATGCCAAGCTCAGCAAAGGCGCGCAGCGGGTATGGGGATATAATGGGATGAAAAAGGGATATGAATGAATATGATATGATATATGATATATATATATATTTGAAATAGTCGGATGGATTTACCATCTGGTAATTCAACAGTTTGCTACGGACATCTACGGACATTGCCATCGTTTTTGTAGAGGGTAAATCATCGGACTTCATGGGCGTTTTCTTTCATAGTTTCCAACTGTTAGAGTACCAAAGGGTAATGATGACCCAGCAAAATAATTGAATGGATTATCATCACTTAAGTATCACTTGGTGATTTGATCATTGATTCAATTTCGACAGAAAACATGGCCCCTCCGGGGCCAACAAATTATATACACCAAGTGATCAAATTACCAAGTGATACAAGTGATATTATGAAATTTATTTCCATAATTTCATATAATTTCCCCGTCAACATAAGATGATATATAATTTCACCAACAAACAATAGGAATCAAACAGTCTCGTGGGGTTTGTGGAGCAAAAACTTACCACACTGCGTGACAGGAGACCAGCGCGTGAGTATGGTACCGGAGGTTGCCGCATCCTTGATCAAGGACGGTGTCGTCGGTGTCGTTCGCTGGGAACATCATCGATTCGTACCCGGCCTGGTTATGACTAACGTAGCGAACTAGAAAGATCCACCATGTTTAATAGGTAAAGCACCTATAAATTGCCCATTGTCCACGGCTATGTTAAATAACCAGAGGGTAAATGGTTTCGTTTGCAGCCGCGTTTGATGACCCCGGAGGGTACCTTGAGAGAACTGGCAGCCATAAAGAGCATCAAAAAACGGGCGGGTTTGGGACTCATGGGGATTTGTTGGAGCTGTTAGGAGCCATGGTTGCATGGATGGTGAGGTTGTAAAGCACTGGACTTTAGATATTTTAGATGATCGCCCATTATCGGACAAAGCCACAAGGACATAGTTTGTCTGGCATTTTTTCAGGTCGCATCACAAAATGTTGACTTCTTGAAATAAAACAAAGTCAACAGTTATGTTTGTACCGCTTGGTCGAACACTTTTTTCCCCACCAGATCCATGGAGCAAAGGAAAGGGACCAGGGGCAGCTCAGACCAGCTGAAAACAGATGACACAACTCAGTCTGCAGGTTTTTTTTCCAAGTCGTTGATGTAAGAAACATGGAGAGACTATGTCGCACACGCATGCACACATGAGAATGGGATACATTGTGATACTCCAGCTCAGCAGTAGAAAATCCTCAGATGGGGGTGTCTTTGGTTCATTATCTACCAAACACCTAAATTTTCATTCTTTCAGACAAACCCAGACGGTTCAGAATTTTCCTGCTAATTATTCATCATACCCCTGGGTAATAAAACATGGCGACGGACATTTCAACATATTTCAACATTTCACAGGATTTTTCCAGCTGTAAACCTCCATTGATTTCCTTAAAAGAAATAAATTTCCTTCATGGATAGATGATGATTTTTCAGCTACAAACCTCCAGCTATAAACCTACATTTAGTGTAAAAACATGTATATCATAGATAATTGGATCATTTCCGGGCCATGGAGTTGATCAACAAAAAATTGACATAAGTTACTAAAATGGATGCCATTTGACATCGCTTCTGTTTATTTTACTAAGACTCCATAGGGATTTCATGGAACATTGGGGGTTTTCATGGATTTTCTATGGGATCTACAAGCTGTCGGACAGGTTTTGAACCCATTTGGCACCCTGTTTTCATCCCAGTAGATCCATTTGTGTGTTTTCTCTGAAAATAGGACACCCCCCCAAGATTTGGTGGATTATCATGATTTCCCCATATTTTCCCTATAAAAACGGCTACTTTTATGTGGAGAAAAAACAATTTTCAAGAGAAACCCACTGATTGTGCCGCAAGAAAATTCACATCACGTGACCGACTGATGGCCCAGGACGGCTATGCAGTCTTCGTGGAGCGAGGTGCAATCCGAGTTCATGACGGTCCCTTTTCATTTCATGAGACACCAGAAATGATTCATGGGGATATAATATACTGTATTTAATTAATGTTACCCTCTGGTTATTTATATAACAGTTTGCCATGGAAAATCATGGAAAATCATCATTTTTTATAGGTAAACAATCTATTTCTATGGGCCATTTTCCATGGCTATGTTAAATAACCAGAGGGTAATTGGTTGGGTGAGAAGAAGTTGGATGTATAATATTGGGATGACACTAGAGTTAGCCCAAAAGATGAACATACCTTGGACCTGGAAAAATGGGGGAAAACATCATCGAACTACCACCATCGATACCAGTCGGGCTATACCTAATCATCAATATATATATATATAATACTATGCGTGCGCAGTATAAATACACATACATATACATATACATTCACATTTACATCTACATTTACATAAATATACGTATACATGCACATGCACATGCACATGCACATGCACATGCACATGCACATGCACATGCACATGCACATGCACATGCACATGCACATGCATCCATCCATCCATCCATCCATCCATCCATATAGATGGGCTTGTCTGAACCTGGGGAATACTGTAAAATCGGCACTTAGTAGGGAAAATGATGATAAACCTGATTTTTGGGCAGCTTGTTCTCAGAAACATATGGGAAACCACTATGTGCGAACCCCAATTTCAAGAAACACCCAATTTAATGGGTCTGGAATGTCTTTTTGAGTCAATGAAGCAATTCTCAGTGGAAGTTTCAAGGATTCAAATTTTTGGTTCTATTGGGGGATCCCCCAAGTTATGGTTCAGCACTAAAAAGAAGCCGCCTCGTGTGGGTCTATCATACCCTGTTAGGTTCCACCTTAATTAAGTTTCAATGGCGAACAAGTTGCCACCACAAAAATCAACAAGTTTGGTGGTCGAGGCGCTGAGGCACCTACTTGGAATTTCTGAACGTCACAAAATAACCCCGCTCAAATATCAGATATTCTTCTGAAGGCGATCAACAATATGATTCTCGATATTGTTGATCACCTTCGATGAACGAATCACATTCTAAAAATCATTTGGATGTTCAATATGTGAATCACTACTTCATCAATTTGGCATTGTTCAAAAATCCAACAAAAAGTGATCAACGGACGCTCTTAATCCATTTTCCATTATCACCCCATAGAGATTTATTCGGTTTGTCTAAAAATGGTGTGTCCCACTTCATCCATTGAATTCTCTGAAAACAATTTCCCACAAAGATTCATCCATGTTCATCCATTTCATACAGAATTTTCCATCCAGACATTTCCATCATCCCATAGTCATTGGATTCGTTTGTTTGGGAACATCTACACCGGAAACCCATGGGTTTTTACCATGAAAAAAATCCGGATCTTTCCGGTTCCAATTTTCCCCAACAAACCAGCCCAGTTTTCGATAGACCTCTCCTCCAGTGGAGGCGCCGGAGTCTTTGCGGGCTACTCCGACGAGGCCTACGAACAAAAGGGCTGCACTGTGACGTCGCGCGGGGACACCATCGACAAGTCCGAGGCCCTCGGAGCGGATGGCGGATGGCGGATGACGATCCGGCCATTGAAGGGTGGTTTAGATATATGTAATGAATAGCATAGAATATTATAGAATAGATAGTATCTAATTTGAATAGTATAGAATATTATAATATATCTGTTACAGTATAGAATAGTATAGATATATTATAGATATGATCTAATTTGATATGTTTGATATTGTTTGATAATTAGCTACAAATCCTATCCATAGTTGTATGAATTTTTGATATGGATAGGTGGTCGATGTTTTTTTTCTGGTTTTGAAGGATGATGGGACTAGCGGTTGCTTCACATTGCTTCTGGCAAAAGAGTACAGACGACGGCGTTTTTTCGACGTCACAAGTCACTGGCCGTTGATTATGGTTGATTTATGAGGCTATCATGGAGTATCATCAAACTATCAGTTCCCCCATTATGCACTATGGGGTATCATCGCAAAATCACCGAACTTTTCATTTAGAATTTTGGGCAGATGGTACCATCCACTATTAACTATCATGGAATTTTCAAGTGACTGAACTGTTCAGGACGATAGATGGATGGATGTTTGGGCGATGACCTCGCAGGTGCTCTTTGCCCTGGAACCACCGGTGGCAGACTTTCAGACCATGAACTGCAAGGTGGAGCTGGAGTTCTGATGGGACTGATATATATATATATACATACATGTATGTATCTTTGTAGTTTGTATATGATACTGTATATATAAATATATAAATATATTATACATATATAATTACATGGGGGATGCGTGAGCACCAACGAGACCATCGGAAGATTTACTGCCCAGCAGCTGGTTCATCCAACGAGGAAACCAATGCCTTTGAACCGCATTTGTCAGGGTGGTGCCACGCTCAAATTTCACTTGTCATGATCGAAATTTTGATTTGTCTGAAATTGGAGACCCCTTCAAATTTAATTCTCATAATCTTCATCTTCCCGACTGAAACCACCATTCTTGGGATATCCATCATTTTTCGACAAATCCTAGTTTTTGTTTGGTGTTCACAAAGCCTGAACAAACCTTGTAAGCCGTCATTCTTACTCACCTCCTGTTTGTGTGTCTGTGTGTGGTTCAAAATTTCAAAATGCTTGCCCTTGTCAAACTCAATGGATGGTTGAGTAGTAAATAGTGATCAACATTTATTGGTCCATTTTGGTACATCATTCTTGTTGGTCCTCAATGGGTTGTTTTTTTTTTAAAAATATTTTTCGGTTCACAGCTGTGCAGGTGTTGATTTCCTGGGTCGGACGCTTGCAAGACAAGGGAAAAGAGATCATCATGAAGGCGGGAAATGACGGTTTCACGGTCCCAGATGGCCCCAGATGGTCCCAGGAAGCGTGGATCCAAGTGGTTTTTGTCAGGAGGATTGATGACTATCTGACCATCTATGATTATCTATGATGGTGAGTATATACTTCATATTGACATATATTGACTATTTATGACTTCTGACTTACAGGGCTAGAAAGTGATGAAGCTCAAAGCTTCAGGGATGAAAACCTTGGAAGATCTCAACGGTTTGGGCCCATCCCTGGTCCTCATGTTGGTTCAAGGTCCCCAAAGCGACCCAAATATCTTTGCCAGTTGGAAACAACTCAATCCCCCAAATCCCCCTGTTTGGTTGGGACTTGGGGAAATTCCACTCGTCAGCTGCCATGGCGATGGCGACAAGGGGCCATTCCGAGAAATTTTCAGCACTTCACATCCAGAACCGCCATAACCAGATGTATCTACCCCCTGGTTATTTAACATAGCCATGGAAAATGGCCCATAAAAAGATGGTTTACCTATTAAAAATGATGGATCTTTCCATGGCTATGTTAGTCATAACCCGATGGTATCTGGGAAAAAAGTTTCAACCGAGCCAGTGAAGCAGATCATTTTGAGGTGGTCCCCCTCAGCAATGTTCCCCTGAATTCTCATCCAACTTATCCTGCTAGTGCTGATGATGATTAATGATTCCCCAATTGATCGGTTAAGCCATAGGGGTCCCCCCAAAAAGATGCCGAACGGTTTTTTCCAGGATGTCATATGATGATAGATAATGATAGAATGATAGATACCTTTGATTGATCATGCCGAACCGTTTCTATCTAACCTGTTTCTATTTGCGGATTGCCATGAAAATGTGGTAAACCCATGTAAACCCACTAATACACCATTCCCAATATTACCCTAAATGCCTGGTGAAGCTCATCCTCAAATCCTAGGTTTATTGATGTTTATTGGTGGCTTTCCTACATTTTCCCAAAGAGATCATCATTATAATTGGCATTCAATTACCATTCATCATTAGCAGTTGCCCAATGGGATATATATAATTACCATTAACATTATATATAATTGTTATATAATTAGCAGTTCCCCAACAGTCATCAACTAGTTAGATCTTCTCATCATAACCATCCCCCCCCGCGCTGAAATCATGCGCTTTTTTCGACGAGTGCCAGGCCAATCAGTACCGCATCACCGTGGTGGACGTGACGGCCGTGCCGCGCATCACCATCGCGCAGAAGTTGGACGTGCTGAGCTCGCAGGCGAAGGTGGCCGGACATCGTGCAGTGCTGGAGGCTAATGGGGATGGGGCCCAGCCGGGGATGGGGATGGGATGTGGGAGATTTACCATCCCATAGTTATGTGGTAAATCTATGGAAAATCTATGTGGGTAAATTTACCATGAAGAAATTTCATGAAATTTCCCCAAGTTATGACTAAGTTATGACTCCATTTTTGGGAGTGAACAAAAAATGGCAGGTGTTACACCACTGCTGGACATAGCGATAGGTCAACATCACCATTTTCATAGGTAAAAACCATGGTAAATCATTTCTCACTAGCCATGGGCCATGGCGCCCATCGAGGCGGCTTACTCCTATCAGCGCTTTCATACTGCCGAGATGACGGCTGCAGGCTGGCGATCTGAACCCAGAAAACCTGAGTTACCCGGGCAATCCCTGGAATATTTCGTGGGTTTAATAGGATTTAATAGGCTTCAATGGTAGATTAATGGGATTTTCCAAGATGTTACAACCAATACCCTCTGGTAATTTAACAGCTTGCTATGGAAGATGGCCTATTCAGTTCGATGATGTGCCTTTTAAGATGGCAATTTTCCATAGCTATGTTATCACGGACAGCTTCTCGGTCTCAGCAGGCACAGCAGCAGCAGTGCCGTACTGTCCAGCAGTCTGAACCTAGATTGGCCGGGCCACGTCGGCAGTGCGACGAATGGCCCTGGAACTGGTGAAATCTCCAAGCAAAGCCTGGCAACGTGCAATGTCTCCGCAAGAGAGGCGAATAAAGATTCCCCCAACAGGCTTGTACACTCTGAGATCCACTTTGCTCAATTTCGAAAACAACACGCTAGGACCTTCCAAACAAAACCCCACAAACCAAACCAAAGCCCGACGAATGTATCGCATGACATAAGCCAAAGTGGGTCTCTCAAATCGGGAATCCAAAGTGCAAAGTTCGGTCAAACCACCGCCTGCATTCTGAAAAGGAAACATGAAACGGAAGTCCCTAACCAACCAAATAGACAACTCCTCAAAACTCAGTGGATAGACCCCTGAGGCCTCATCCACATGACTGGCAAGGTGGTCAACCAAAGCAAAAATAAAATCAGCCGGCAAGTCCACAGGCCGACTATCGGAGCTGCAAATCAAATCCCTGGCATCAGGATTGTACAAATCGCCAAAAGAGGGCTGCAACTCATCGACAAAACCAAACAGTGAAACGTCATGGCTCTCAGATGGCTCAGTTAGAACTTCGGGCCCGTTGGCCGCAACTTTGAAATAGAACGCCTGCAGCTGCCGCATGCGTGCTGCGCTCTGCTCAAAGTGAAAGTTCATGTCATCACGAAGACGGAGGAACTCCCTTGGACGGCAGAAATTGTACTGCCCAATGGCAAAATCAATTCTATCATTCCAGCATATAACCCAGTCTTCAAATGGATCCTGCAACTTCGTCTCGTCCAAATGACTGGGAACCCAATGTGGCTCAAGTTCAAGCTGTCCAAGTTGTTGCAGCAACAGATGGATATAATCCCAAATCCCCAGACCGGAGAATATGAGAAATACCATCGGCTACATATCTTGAATCCGTCCACAGGTGCATGCTGACCTCGAAGTGAATCTGCCATTGAATGGCGCTCCAAGCCGCCATCAATTCTGCCCGGTCGCTCGATTGGTTGAGCCCTGGCACGTGTCCCATCGCAACTACCTCTCCAGTAGTCGCATTCAGGCACCCCCAGGCCGCTATCTTAGCCGGCTGGGTAGCCGCAGTGGCCGTACCATCAGTGAAGATGTGTTGAACCCCAGTTGATGGCTGGGAGGTAAAACAACTCGTAGTATCTGAAAGGAGAAGCAATGCCCTCTTCCAAGCAGCCACAAATGGTGACCTTGATGGCAACAAGTGTGAACAAAGTGCTTGTGAATCACATGGATGCTGATCCTGCCAACCTGCAATGTCTGCACGTATATTGGCAAATCTGGGACATCCCAACCAATGTTGGTTGGTGTCTGGTACTCCGCATAGAGCACAGGTCCCCTGCTTGGTCAAATCATAGTGTGCCTGCGCGGCCTGGTTCATGAAGGCCCCAGACTGCAACGCTCCCATCGGTGCCTGCTCGAGGCTAGTCAGATTTTTTGAAACAAAGCTCAAAAGATGCGGGTCCAGCCCCTGCAAGTCACGCATCGTCTTCCGAGAAGCCACTTGGCAAGCAACATGCTGGAGCCAAGCATCCCAAAGTGTTGTGATCAGCAGTGAAGCATCCACAGTCATCAAGTTGAGATGACATTGGTCATGGTCAATCAAATAAGGGGGTTCAACCCTCCATCCAATCTGCCCTAAAACCACCAAAAGTTGCGAAAAGGGGCCACTAAAAAGAAAACCATCGAAATTCCACATGAAACTTTTTTCCATTCATTCAGCAGCCTGGGTTCTTTGCGCAGCAGCCGAGCAAAAGAGCTAACTGTATGCTGCAAACGCCACCAGCTAGGGTCTGCAGTGGGAGTCGAGGACAAAGTTAGACGAAGAAGGCCGTTGACCCCCGCATGTGAAAGTCGCAAGGCCTTCAAAGCTTGGGACCGCAACTTGTCCAAGTGACTTTCACCCATGCATGATCCAGTGATACCATGTAATGCAGCTGACCAGAAAACCATGGGCACGGCAGCTAACTTCTGTCGCATTGGCGCTCGACTGGTTTTCAAACGTTGCCATTTGCCATGCAGTTTGCTGATCCTCTTCTGCTGGAGTCCAGTGAATCGCCTTCGAGTGAACGAAAGCGCACCTCCCAGCTCCATTGCACTTTCCACCTTTTGAAAAGGAAGGATGGCCAGTTGTTTACGCTGTCCAGAATTCAAAGCCCAGCAGTAGGATTTGCTGACATCAATAGCCATATTCCATAGCCGAAAGAACTCAATGACACATGCCAACCCAGTTGCAAGAAGTCCTGGTACCGAAGCCAGAAGGCTCAGGTTGTCTACGAAACTCAGTGCTCTAATTGACGGGCTGTACGCCCTCATATAGAGGTGCCACGCAAAAGACAACTGAACCATTCCAAAGACGCTCATCGCGTCTCCCTCTGGCAAACCGCAAGAGGAGGTCGTGCAAGAGCTC
>Ga0126342_10008238_pt1 | contig 18661 bp, 19 predicted proteins | sample Cyp1metagenome_FD_92528 | JGI IMG/M metagenome (GOLD analysis project Ga0126342, IMG submission 92528) | Coral microbial communities from Lord Howe Island, Old Settlement Bay, Australia - Cyphastrea 1 metagenome | ecosystem: Host-associated > Invertebrates > Cnidaria > Coral ...
CAAAAACATGGAAACACATTGAAAGAACACGGGATTTGGGGGACTATCTAGGCGTCGTTGTCTAGCTATTTGAAATTCCGCAGCTTGGAGAGCCTCCAAGGGAGGGAAAAGTGAAAATTCCATGCTTGGGAAGCTGTCACGGCGGGGAAAAGTGAAAGTTCCCTAGCTTGGGAAGCCCCCACGGGGGGAAAAGTGAAAATTCCCTAGCTTGGGAAGCCCCCACGGGGTGGAAAAGTGAAAATTCCCTAGCTTGGGGAGGCCCCCCCCGGGGGGGGAAAGTGAAATTCTTAGCTTGGGAAACTTCACGGGAGAAAAGTGAAAATTCCGTCGCTTGGGAAGCCCCCATGTGCTGCTCTGCTCCTCATATTCCACACCACCCTTAGCCCCCCTCACGGACCGAAATAAACCTGCGGTGTGGGCGGCCACCCCACGCGAAGCGGGGTGAATATGATTTCGTCAGTTGGGATAATGACATTCCCAACTGAATGGAAAGTCATAAAACATGTTCCAAACCACCAAGCAGTTAATATGAGCAGTGGCCACCGAAATCCCAGCTCCAGGCAAATCGCCAGGTTGAAACTTTGCGGCTTCAAAGGTCATCACTTTGCGGCTGGGATTCAGAGGGGAACAGCCAAGTACTAACGAAGTCTTACATCTTACATTTATGGAGATGTACAAATGTGTGAGGGTATGTTAGGGTATGATATATATATATATATATATATCATACCTTGAATTTAAACATATCATGCAACGATACACATGTGAATATGGGCTTGATGCAAATCAGGATGGTTTTGCAACAGTATACAACAGCAGTATGCCCTGTCATAATCTTAGATGTAGCTCAACAAATGGTTTATCACCACGTTCCCTACATGGCCAATGGGGGGTATCGGTATACCCCATATATTTCCGACCACGCACACAAACCAATGCTGTGTATAATATCTGATGACATTGATTTGGTGCAGCACGTGAAACAGTGGAAAGTCAGTTCAGCTTCAACTCACTCAACTCTTTGGTGGCCTTGGCCACCTCAGCCTGGGCCTCTTCGATTTTTCTAATGGCAGAATCTAGGCGCGCCTGCGCAGCGGCGACAGTGGAGACCGCGGATGACTCACTGGGAACTGGCTGCAAAGCTTGCTTCTTCGATTCGCGCTTGTTGCCAGACTTGCGCTTGAAGCCATTAAAGATCAAAGCCATCTGCGCCCGCGCGCCACACAAGAAGTGGCTCTTGGCCTTACTTCGACGCCTGCGAGGGTGAGGAAGGGGGGCGGATGCCTGATATTACATGTGCTTACATGATCTTCTGGTTGGTGGTTGACCTACCCCTCTGAAAAGTATGAAAGTAAGTTGGGATGATTCCTACCCAATATATGGAAAATAAAACATGTTCCAAACCACCAACCAGTCTTACATGTGCGATATATTACTTTTCAAAAGCCCTATATAGACAAATGCAGTTGCTCGTTACACCCCCAAATCTTATGAGTTTTATACCTTCATTGTTGCTAGCTAAGCCAATTCATTCGCATTTCTGTTGGTTAGTTAACAAGCCGAAATTCATGAAACAATACATAACTTTAATTTTTATGCCAACATTTTCTTGCTGCCAAAATCCTAACTAAAATTATTTATACCGTAGCCATCCCATTCGTAGCGTTTTTCCCAAAAGCTGGGAAGCCGCACTGGGCACGGCTCCGGCAAGCACGCCTCGCTGGTCACCGAGAGCGTGCCGTCGTTACCTCGCAGTCGAGAAGGCTGGAAAGGTTGAAAACCAGGGTGCCGGTGGCATCACATTCTTTTCTCTCATTTTGCTTGTTCACAGATTGTTTTGCAAATTCCATAGTTCCAAGTTGCATTTTTGGGACTGCGGTGGCACGCAGTCCCAAAACACAGATTCCTTTCCAAGCTATTTCAAACCAGGAAAAGCAGACCCAACAAACACACATCATAGAACATTTGGTAGGGAACAGCCTTTTATTAAGGATGCATTTGGGGGGTTACCTTATTTTCAAACAAAACCATATTGCCAAATCAATCAGGCTGAAAATAGTACTATGTCAGCCAATGATTGGTTGCTTCCTTGTTTGCTACCCCGGAAATGTCATTTGCCCCGAATTCTCGGAATAGGGCCATTACCAAAACAATCAAACCCTGAAAATTCCCAACAGGTCCGTGCTGGTGAATCAAACCCATACGTTGAAAATCATATCCATTCCCAATATGTTGGTAACATCTCTAGTTGCAGAGGCCTGGCCATATCCTTTTATCTGGATATACAAAAAACTCCATTTATGGTCAAACCATGTCATACCAAAGATGTTCGAATCAGTTCCACAAATGTAATATATGGGGATGGCTCAAAACATAGTACTACATATATTCTAACTATATTTGGGGCAATCAACACTAACTAACCAACTTTTTTAAGGATACCGTGCATATCACGTCCTGAGGGTCTCACAGGCCAATTGGACTTCACCACCATAGCCATAGCGCACGTTACCACATGCCTGCGCTTCATCCCGTTGTTTCAGGGCATAGTTTTCCGGATGCTTTGAGAATGGAAACATCACTGGAATTTTACAGAAACAAAAATAGTGGTTATCTATATATATATATATTAAATGTATATATGTACATACATAATATATGTGTATGCAAGTTCATAGTGGTTTGGTTGACAATCGACATCAATGGACAGTGACATATATATATAATTGGATTTTATGAAAGGAATCTATTGCCTTACTAGAAGAATCTCAAGTGGGCTACACCCAGATATAAGCTCAGGGCAAGCTGCAGCTATATTCAAGCCACTTGGAATCTACTTGGTGCAGTGAACTGCCGAGGGCCAAGGTCTTCAAGTATTTTCTGGCTACCCTATGCTAAACGTTCACAGAAAGCTATGGAAAATCACCATTCTTACTGGGTAAATCAACTGTTTCTATGGCCATTTTCAAAAGCTATGTTAGTCACCAGAGGGGTAAAAGCGCCCACGTTTCCTATGATGGTTTCCACAAACATTCTATGATGGTTTCCTATTCTAGCTTTGACTTTTGGCCAAAGCTGCGAAGCCTGAAGTCCACAAAATTCAGACTGCGAGGTGCCATGGCAAGCAGCACAGAAAAATACATCCTCAAACAAGTATGGGCACCAGTTTAGCCTTATACAAGTTCAAAAGCAGTAGTTCTCTTCATCTTCAGTGACAAAAAAAATCATCCACATCGCCAAATCAATCCGTTCTCCAAGCCTATCCTGGTGAATTGCTGTGATAACCCACAGCAAGTTGGATGAACCAGGTCTGGTTCCCCGTGACTTTCGGAAACAAATCCCGCAAAAATCCTCCCAAGCTTTTCCCACTTTTACCACGATCAAAATATATCAAAGTACAAGGATTAGCGGGATCTGATTAGAAAGGATCACTCACCATCAAAATCTATTTGAACAATTCCCGGGATTCCCTTTCTTCAAATGGATTTTTCCGGATGATCGAATCATCCCGGCGAAACATCGTCGGGCCTGCACGCCAGTGCCCAAGTGTGGAATACGATTCGCCGGCCTTGACGGGTGACATGGACACCAGGTGCACCGGGTGTTTACAATGCTTATTGAAACAAAACACACGAGAAAATCATGGGATTGCAAAACTAGATTAACAGGATTAAGTAAGCTAGCTAAATTTGTTGATAACTAGATTAACTAGGGTCTATATAATGGTCTATAAGGGTTATGACCGGACCGACTCAAGCAACGATTGTGTAAATTAGCTAAAGTCATGTCATTACCGCCGACAGTTAACCTGCTGAAGCTTGGCCAAGTAAACTAAGGGGCACCACCACCTTGCACTACGAAGGTTTACGCTTGGGGAACAGAATGGTTCATAACATAAAACATATGGGGGTTTCCTAAAATGGGGATACCCCAAAATGAATGGTTTATAATGGAAAATCCTATTAATATGGATGATTTAGAAGTTTCTCCAATTTTAGGACACCTTCATTAACTGTGGGTTAAAACTGTGGGCCTTTTTTCGGGGCTCAAAATATCGAAAAACATACCCTTCCGACACTGACACTGCACATGGACTGCATGCGCAAGTGTCCCACACATGCTTGATCTTTACTTGCTATATAAAATGTTGGCTGTGTCTATTCTATCCGTTTGGAGGAACAACATTGAGTATTAAACTACAGGGGTCCCAAAAACAAAATGCTACAAATGACGTTTCCTCCTAAGGTTCTAGGTTCCAAACTGTTCAATCTATTTGCAGGTTGCTACAATAATATCCCAGTATACTGTACAATATTCAGCTATATTCGCATTACATCCCCAATGAAATCAAGGTTTTTCCTTGGTTTATCTCCACTGCAATCCATTAAATCCATCGATTTTTCTGGGTGTATCATGCCTTGGCCTCAAAAAGATGTGTCCCGACCAAAAGAAAATGGCCAATCATCCAGATACTCTGCAAACGAAAAAAAATCTTAGCTGGTGAATGCAAATACTCCCATTGATACCAAAAGATTAAAGGCTTAAACCCATCTTTCAGATTGACCTAGTAACATCCATTAACTATAGATATATCTACCATGAACTTTCAATAAACCATATTTTTTTTCTACCGAATATATCCTCAGACTGACCTCGAGTTATGGCCCCAAAAACTATACCCTCTGGTAATTTGTTACATGGCTATTGAAAATGGCCGAAATAGTGAGTTTTCCCATTCAACATGGTGGATCTTTCCAGTTCGTTTTCCGTTTACCCAAGATGGCCCTAGCAATCCAAAAAATCCCTATGATAAATCCCATATCAAACTCCCTATTGGGATTACTATTAATTATATGGGATTTCTATTTATATTGGGATTTCTATTAATTAATATCAACTATTAATTCCATGATATCCCCATGATGGTTAAGTCCTCCTATTGATGGTTAAATCCCCACGGGAAATCCACCATCTGGGTTTCACGGACGAGACATCGTAGGTGAAGCCGTCCAAAGTCACCTCGGTGACAATCGTCGGCCAGTAGTGGCCCTGGGGGCCACCAAAGTGTGTAGGATTAATAATTGTATATCTATATCCATGTATCATATATATATATACAATATATCCGTATAATTCCATATATATATATATTATATATACACCCCCAATAGTATGATATTTGAGTTTGTCACATAATATAATATTAACGACAAATCAATAGAATACTAATGGAAAGGTTGTTGGTGCATCCCAGTAGCAAGTGGGTTGTAACCCCAGGTGAAAGTTATAAGTAGGGTAAGTAGGGTAAGTAGGGTAAGTAGAGTAAGTAGGGTAAGTAGGGTTAGTCCAGTTCAAACTGAGGTTGCAACTTGCAACCCACTACCTAACTGGAGTGAACCACCAAGAACAAATAATATAATACAATATTATAATTTAATAAAATATCATATGGTATGATATGATATAATATAATATAAAAAAATAATATGATATAATAACATGTAATATAATATAATATACTATAACATAACATAATATAATATAATATAATATTTGAGTTTGTGGTCAAATAGACGGTTCATGCGGCAAATACAAAACCAACACTATGCTTTGCGGGCAATATTCAGAGGTGTTTAATATTAATCCTTGTTTGCAATTTTGATGGTGGTATACTCACCTCCGGAACTTAAACAACTGCTTACCTGCGCTTAGCATGTGCAAGAAGGAACCACCCAGCTATTGTTATTGGTTTATACTTTTTACATATATATATATGAATGATTACATGTGAAAAAGCCGATACAAGTAATTATAGATTTACGATGATTATTCTCTTCTAAAAATCCAATCACCAGCTTGGTTATAAACCGCATGACCATCATACACCGCCTACAAGGTGAGGCAGCCTGACGAGTCATCGCGACGGGGTGACCCGACGCGCAGTTCACTGGGTGAATTACGGGGGATATAACGAACTAGTTCATCAGTTTCAAAAGTCACCTTTAACTGGTCCTCACCTCGTACTAAGAAACGGGGGAAACAACAAGATCCTTGATGGGAGACGAACATCTCGATATGAAGCCACCAAGCAGATACACTTACCCTCTGGTAAACCAACGTAACTATGGAAAATCACGATTTTTAATGGGTAAATCCACTATAAATGGCCATTTTCAATAGCAAACTGTTACTGTAAATTACCAGAGGGTAATTACTTAATCTCACGTGTCCACCGCTTGGTTGATCATGCCAACTGGACCCCATGTTTCTGGCATTTCGAAGAATCGCGGTGAGGAAATCAGCTGAAATGTAGCGAGTCCTGTTCCTAGGATTCAAACGTCACTGAAAATGAAAAAAAACATCACAAATATGGATATAGTTATAGACAAGTAGATAGTCAAATAAATAGTTCAAGAACTTGATAGCTAAGATAAGACGTATATATATATATATATATATATATAGCTAGATGAGTACATAAATAAACTACATAGATAACTTGAAACAAAATTGTAAAAACAATATGAGATTAGAAACAATGGATAAACCTATAGAAACTTAGATGGACAAGGCTAGATAAGATGGGTTAACGTTGCATAGACATATTGGATATATTGGTACAAGCAAAGGTGGAAGATCCAATACAAATAGATAGATACATGCTAGATCAAAAAATGCAGATAGATACACTTTGTAAGCACAAAAGAAAACACACACACATGTCCATAAACATTGAGGAGCGTTTTTTGTTTTAAGAACATAGACAAGAGTAGCCGAGTAGCCAAACAAAAATCAGGATACCAATCAATGTATGGCATATCAATGTGGCCGGTTCCTGGTACCATTTTTGTCAAGTTGCTGAGTTTATACCGTAAACTCTTGCCCAATTGGAGGGGGGTCAAACAAAAAGTCGCTAGATTTTAGATCAATACTGCAGGTGTTCCAAAATCATCTGGAGACTGATCTTATATGTAGAATAAACTAACAATTCTGGAGACTAAATGTATCTTTTAGATCAATTACTATATGATGTTCCACTTGTTCCGTCTTGTTCCAGTTCTTCCAGTGTCAGGTTCTATGTACTTGTCTGAAGCTCAGCATGCTTTTGCGGGGGTGAAAATAATAGAAACCAAATGGAACCAGCCATGCTTCACCAAATTCTACTGCCTCATAGATCTCCCATACCCCACTCTGTGCCACAAACGCCATTCACCGATTCCTTGTCTCCTCTATCAACATCATCATTTTACCATTAGTGCTGTAAGTCATGTCTCAGCACCATGACATGGGCACGCTTGTGGTTCAGAATTCCAAAGCCTGAAAGTTCAGGTCCTCAAAAAGGACACATCCAACGGTACCCCAATTTGATCCTCAACTACAGTCCTCACCACAGTGAAATGGGATTGTGTTCCGCATTTTTTTGGGAAGAATTGTCCCATCTGACACTAAAAGTACAACTCCAAACCCATTCTAGGACTGAATTTGCGGCTGTTGTTTTCAATTCAAACACTCTCAGGGGGTACTTGGAGCACTAGGGTGTGAGGTCTCTCCCAATTCTTGCTCGTGGTTGTGAAGAGAAAGCACATCACTGGCCTGGGTCAAATCAATAGGTGATTCATTGATCTTTAGCATTGAATCCTCCATTTCGTGAGGTGATACCGTGGTTGCGACATGTTTGAATCATCCAGTTGGGAGATGGTAAACATCTCATTATCACCCCCTTAGAGAAAAGTGTTTCATAGGAATCCCAGTAGTTACTGGTGCAGGATGGCTTGATCCACAATATGTCCATGGTCACGACCATAAAATCAACTTGAAACAAGTCTTATAAACATATCTTTCAACCACTAGTGTATTAGAACTACATAATACATATATATATATACTATCAACATTAATAATATGTATTAAATACAGTATTAAATACTATTTACTATTAACATTAAGAATATGTAGCAAGGCCACTCTTGTCATCTCTTATCCGCCATTCTCGAGTTTTCATGGCCGCGGTACGGTGGTCACTGAAGCGGTGGAGCAAGTGAGACGGCAAGCGGCAGAGCTTCCAGCCTCAAAAACCGTCGAGACCGGCTCCGTCGATGGCGCCAGATAGCTCTGGGGCTGGATTTTTGTACGGAAACATGGTGGTTTTATGATGGAAAAATGGTGGTTTAATATGGTTTAATGAATTTTAATGATGTTTATAAAATGATGATGTTTATAAAATGGTGATGTCAATGCAGTTACAAAAATGGGGATATCATGGTGGTTTAATAATCACCATTATGATGTTTATAAATGGAGATATCATGGGGATATAGAGTTATAAAAAGGGATTATTATATCATTATATCATATTAATGGGATGTGCCGTGCCCGTAATCAGACATGGCTGGAAAATCTTCAAACTGAATTCCTGAAGGGATCGAGGTTTCGTTCGGTGGGAAAATCATCTATGAATGAAGGGTTTTTCAGCAAACAATGCTTGATGACACCGGAGAAGGTAATTCCCAATTATGTCCAGAGGCGGCGCCGTCATTTGCTCGGCTGGAAAGAAAAGGGGGTCCTGTTGGAAGTTACATACGTCCCTGACTCCTGCATCAATCACTAGCCATATGAACCTCATCAATGAAAAAACATGTGACTTCTGTCCAAAATCCTGAACCCCCAAATCCATGAAAATCCATGGCAAAAACCCACCAACATTCATCAACATCATCAAATTCCATCCCAAAATCCATGGGCACCTACTATCGCCACAGGAGCGAAGCAAATGCAACATGGCGAGTATACCAATGAATAGAGCGGTGTCGAAACGGTTGAGCAACTAGAAATTGAACTGATTGTAAACACACAATAACCGTGGTTTCTTGGACAAATCGGAAACAACGGAGATGCAAAACCTCAAGTCGAGTGGTTCCAGCTGCTTTGCCCTCTTGTAGCGATCTCTGCAATCCTTGATCACTGACGATTCGAGGCTGGTGATGCCTCGCGCACCCATCTCTTGCCTGAAGAAAATCTGCCTGCTCACTCGTGAGAGTGGCTAGTAACGTGGATTTCACCTTGCCGTACATCCCAAATCCTGCAAGCTTTTGCATGCGGTTCTCCAGGACTCTTGTTCGGCGGTTGGGCTGCTTCTTCGGCTCGCCTTTCTCATCAACAGGCAGGGGTTCGAAGCCGCACATACTGCACACGACCTGACCGCTAACATATTCAACCCAACACAATGGGCATTCACCTGTGAAGGGCTCAGCATGCTTCGGAGCAATATGTTTAGTGGGAACAACTATGGTTTCCTGTAGATTTTCCCTTAAATCAATCCATTCCTATTGTTTTTCGTGGGCCATATGACCAACGAATTCAAGGTTCAGTCATCCCACTTGTCGATGACTTTTCGGGAAGTATGGTTGATCATCCAAGTAGTGATTGAGAGTGAAACATAGATGATATATGATATATGATATATGAAATGTGTTTATGTATATTTATTTATTTATATATTCATATATATGTATGTATAGATATGTATTATATATCTATATATATATATATCCATTTTGATCTTGTTTAACCTCACTCTTGCATCTTGTGAACACATCTTGCTCCGTCAAAAAATAGGATACCCCATTCCATCCCATTCCACCCCATGCTGGAGAACTTGGGGTGGCCCTTGTTCTTGGATCAACCCAAGATTGCCTATAGCAACCCCAAACTAATAGAAACATATGGAAACATATGGAAACATATGGAAACATCACTAGTCTAGGACCTACCTATTTTCACAACTTTCTGCATCATTGAAGATGTTGCCATAATCCAAACTAGCTCTCTACCCAGCCCCCGCTGAAGTCCGGAGTCCACAGCACCTCCAGTGCTCCATTCACGCAGCTCATCCTGGGCGTCCCAGTCACCCAGCCATTGGGATCAATAAGTCTGGATGTCCTGGATTGCCATGTTGGTTGCTTCTTATATTAATTTACCCCCTGGTTATGACTAACATTGCCATGGTTTTTCGATGGCCCTAATCGAAATAGATGGTTTACCGAACTTTAAAATGGTGGATCTGTCCATGTCTATGTTAAATAACCAAATGGTATTATGAATTTAAAAAATCGGAGAAATCCTGGATGAAAAAAACTGGACTATATAATTTCAATCACAACATTTCAATCATCCATAATTTAAATATGTTTTGATTGTCACCAGGACACCAAAACCAACGGTTTTCCATGGCTTTACCATCACCATGTTTGGATATATGATATATATATATATATGTATGTATGTTTTATCCAATCCTCAAGTTTGATTTATGAGATATGTATGTTTATCACCCTGGTCTTACCATCACGCAGAAACCTCATTCTTGTTGATGTTTGTTTGCATCTCTCCTTTACATGTTTAAACAAAAACCGCTGGAGTTGGATCATCCCATTTAGGACGTGCCATGGACAAAGACTCGCCGACGACTGTCGGCTTAATGTCGGCTTAACATACCATCGACCCATTGGTAAAACGTCCCATTGATAGACGATTTTCGCATGAACAGACGTCCACTTCTGGTGTATCTGGGAATTTGCCATGTTTGATTATACCGGAGAACAATGAAAACATCTTGGACAAAAACACTCACCGGACGTATATCGCCAGTGGTATTGACCACCCATAAAAGTCCAATCTACACTTTTGCTAAGGTAAACGATCAAAACAATGTGGAACACCCATGAAAACCTGTGGTTTCCCGTTCGGAACATGATGTCCATCCGCAGTGGGAAGCCCCATTGTTGGGGCCCTGACTCGAAGTCGCCACTGTACTCCACGTTGACATTGCCACACTCGCCCACGCCTGACGAAAGGCGTCTGAGAACAACATGACACCACTGAAAGGTCGACGTGTTTTGTGGGATTTGCATGGATTTGCTTCATATAGAATGTACACATTACACCTGCAACATAGATCTAGCGAAAAATATATGGGTGGTCTTATGTGTATGTCACAGTTTGGTCAGGGGAGGGGAGCGAATTCATTGATGAACATCATGTTCTAGTTTTCAGATGGATAGTGTATGATTGCTGTCTCGTATCCCATTTTCGTTGCTTGCAATCCCCTCTTTCTGCCTACAGCTCAAAATATTCAAAGACTCTGTGCACCCTCACCGTGCTCCGGGACCCCATGGATGCCCACAATGAGCTCTCGGCATTCGATGTTGTTCCTCGACAGCTGACCCACGTTGCCAACTCCAGCCAAGGCCCAGTAAGACTTTGCACTCCAGCCAAGGGCCTGATGGATATCACCCATGGCAGGTCGCCATCGCGATGGTTCTCCAAGACCCACTGTCAGGCCTTTCCAAATTGTCGTCAGCCACTCGGTGGAATGATTGACACCCAGCACCAGGAGGATCGAACCAGCGGCTCCATGTGGAGCACGGCGGATGTGGCTCCAAGAAGCGTTGCAAAAGCAAAACAGAGCGGACTCTGACCTGGTGGACTATGTCATGAAAATCCACCAATATCTTCCAGTCGTCAGGACCAACCGCGGACCAAACAGCTACTGAAAATGGACCAAAAGGATGCCTCCCACAAGTCGGATAAAAACCCATCCAACCGTAGATATATCGACAATAGGTCCTAGCTGCTGTGATTCATAACTAGTTTACCTATCCAGTGGCAATTAGATACCAACCAAAAAACAACATTCTTTGCTGGTTGGTAGATAATCCCATTGATACCAAAAGACTAAAGGATTAGTGTCTACACATCTAAGATTGACCTAGTATCAATGGGAATTCCAGGATCCTAAAATGGAGCTACTGTACCATATAAGGCCATATTTTGCTGGGATATTCCCTGAAATTTAGGCCTAAAAAAAAAGGCCTTATGTATGGTAGGTACCTCCAATCAATCGGTTCCTGAAATGGCCATTGATAGTATCTTGACCCCGGGTTGTATGACGTCTCCGGAACTGGGTCTGCCTGATGCTCCACTGGCAATCTGCGCACGTGGGTAGAGGAGGCCGGAGGTCTGCGAGGAGATCGAATCCACCCCACGGGTCCCGGGGCCTTTTGGGAAATTTTGTGGGATGTCATAGGAATATAAACCTATATCATGATCTAATCTGATGTGATATATATATATATATACATATATATATATATGCACATACACACATATGTATATATATATATATACAGCCGCTACGTGTGGTCCTTGTCCACCTCAAGCGCCACATCTCGGGGAGCTGCAGTGGGCTCCACTCGCTTGTAATACTCCAAGCGGGACTTGACCCAGTTGTTGTACAGCTGTTGGGGTGGCTCGTCCAAGATGAGTTGGAGGTTGACCCTTGTGCCTCGGTGGTCACCCACCAGTTGAACGAAACGCGATGCACCACGTCCTTGACGCCAGAAGCCCTGGCAGGCCTTGCAGGCCCATCCTCCACGGGTCACTCCCGACTGTTTCACCTTCAGTTCCCATGGACTGATACTGCTGAGGATGAGACCGCAATCTGTTCGGCCCCAAAACGCGTGAACGTTCTTGTTGCCAAAGTGGTCCTTCTTGTACTTGGGGCTGCATATGGAACGGACGTCGGCCGTGGAGAGCTCCGAGTACTTGTCGGCGCCAGAGGCTACCGCAGCAGCCTGTAGAGCATCCACCTCCAATGCGCCCTGCAGGATGTCTATTTTTCTAGTGATATCTTGATTGGTTCTAGGGATGTCTATCACTGAGAAAGAATGTGGGGAGATATTTCATGATATGTCCCGCATGGCCATGAAGGACTAGTTCCATCCCAAGACTGACTCAGTTCACCAAAGAATATGACTGGTTGGTCGTTGACCTACCCCTATGAAAATGTCGGTAAAACAGTAAAACAATGCCATAAACCCCCCATGACTGGGAATGGTTTAGATGGTTTATACGATCTACAACTGGTTGGTGGTTGACCTACCCCTCTGAAGATTAATATATAATCAGTTGAGATGGTGAAATTCCCAATATATGGGAAAATAAAACATGTTCCAAACCACCAACCAGAATTAATCAAGTTGCTAGTACAGGATTGTGGAACAAACCATACATAGATATCCATCTTTGGTTTAACCAAGTTATATACCCAGTATCTACCCAGCACTTGCAGGATGCCACGAACCGCATCTGGTTAGTAACTGCGATGATATATGAACCACTGAATTCTAACATGGGACAACCCAAGGAGTCGGATACTCCAGTTGCGGTTCGATTTTCATCATCCTCCAAGTGCCAAGTACCATGATGCTCGTCATCTCAACAATCCCAGTATGGTTGACAAATAATAAGTATCGAAAACCCCGAACCAACTGTTTTTGTTGATATTAAACCAATATATTTCAATATTTCAGCCACAATATACCATAATATGTGTTATTCCCAAGTCTCAATGGTTCTCAATGGCCTTTCAATGGTTTTAATCCAACCACTACCAACATCTAGTGACCGCTATGAATATCCATGTGGTCACTAATTGGTTATATGGGATAACGGGATAACTACTACTTAATTATGGTTGAAAAAATGGCGATATGGGATAGCTATCAATAGTAATATCAATGTAGTCACTAATAGTTAATATCCATAATATATAGTGTATAGTATACATATACATATACCCATATTAAAATTGGAATCACTATTCAGTGTTTCTAATTATAAATTCAGTGTTCCTAATTATGTTTTAATGGATCAATATACAGAATTGATATGATAAATTATAACATATGTATAGTGAATCTATAACATAGTAATATGATATACTAGTACATATGGATCTATAATATAATCATTATAATATGGAGGTACTGTACCATATAAGGCCATATGTTGTGGGGATATTCCCTGAAATTTAGGCATAAAACATAGGCCTTATATATGGTAGGTACCTCCAATCTAGGATCCTGGAGTTTCCATTAAATGGATCTATATACAAAATTGATATGATAATTTATAACATATGTATAGTGGATCTATAACATAATAATTATAATATACATATAATATAGATCTATAACATAGTAATTATCTATAATATAATAGTTATATGGATACTATCTATAATATAATAACATATCTATGGATCTACATACAATATAGTAACATAATAATATGATATACTAGTACATATAATATGGGTTTATATACACAATTGATAATATCCCAGAATTCCCATGTTCCACGTTTATGCCACGGCACCCCTTCCAAGGTGGCCGCCACGAAGTGCCAGGGCTCGCAGGGAGTGATCTGCCAAGGCAAAATGCTACGATTTTTCTAGGAAAATTGGGGAAATGCTGGAGAAGGCATGAGAAATGGGCATTTCACCGGCAGAATGTGTGGAACTTTGGAGATTTGAAAAAGAATGACTCATGGGGATTTAACCAACTGATACATACAATGTGAGGCCCCCAAGATAGCTAAGTTGGTGCAAATAACTCCAATTTCACTATGGTTTATGGTACTTATAACGAACTAAGTACTGGGGCGAATCTAAACCAACTTATAACTAGGGCGCCTCACATTGTAGGCATGCATGGTGATATAACAGCAAACTGTGGTTATATAGATATGGTTGTGATATGGGGTGATATTCCACCCACTGATGATGTCTATTGGGACAGGATTCAAGAACAAGAACTATATCCAACCGCCCGCATCTACTGTATCCACTATTCAGAACCACCATTCATGTGATGTCTTATGTGATGTCCATGTGATGTCTTAACCATCTTGTTCCTTGTTCAATCCCGATCTCCGGCGTCGGCAAGTCAAAGTCAACTGTGACGGCAGTCTCAGCAGTCTGAGCTAAACGTCCAACACCTGAAACATGCAAGGGAGCACTGAGTTCTCGTGCTCTTCCACGTACTCCAAGTTGCAGCTCCAAGTTCCGCAGCGTGTTTTCACCGCCCAAGTTGTCATTGGCACCAGGATCAACAAGCAAACCTATGCGTCCATCAGGGGTTCTTGTGCGCATGGTGTGATAGGAAGGAACCCCATCACGACCTTCATCACGGTTTGCTGTTTCCCACCATGGAAAGGAGGAGGCTGATTCGGCATCAGAAGCTGCTGCACCTGAGTTGGACATGTTTCATCAGAATCACCATCAGTGTTGAACAGAGTCCAGGACAGCACGGTTTATACCTCCCTGGGAGATTGAAACCATGTGCTGTGACCTGAAGAAGTCGGCACTTGGCCAAGTCAGCTGAATGATGCTTCAGCTCCAACGCAGGAAATCCAGTGGAAATCTGGGTGCATGCGCTAGGCCAACGGTTGAATGGTGATAGGGCTGAACTGACTGTACAGTTGGTCTTTCCAACTAAGGGATTATGTTGATTCAGGAACATTTGACATTAAATCCGCCAATTTTTGCTGGCAAATACACAAAAGACGTGAAACATTCTTTTCTCCAGGGCTTTCGTACGTGTAAAAAACTACAACTTTTTTTGTCCAAGACATGGGGATCAAAGCAATGAGATGTTGAATCAGTGAACATCCATACCCATGACGGATCCTAACGGTGCTGCTATATATGGTGCTCCATGGATCCCATCAATATACCCCATTTATGTTAGCATTAATATCCCATAGGATCCATGTATGGTATATATGCTAACATTTGGGTATATTGATGGTAAATGTTAGCATATATACCATACATGGATCCTATGGGATATATGTTGCTTCGAAAATCGTGAAAACGTCCTTTCTGTCGCATGATTTTCCGGCAATTTTGGTCATATTTCGACTCCCTCCTCAGAATCTCATATTGATCATCACATCCACAGATATTCACTGTATTGATAAAAACGTTGGAGAAACAAATGCCTTACCGCATTTTTGTCTGTTTCCTTTTTGCTATTTCTCCATGAACAAAATGCATACTGATGGATCATGATAAGTCACAAATCAATTTCTTATAATTGTCTACAACAATTCAAACAATACATTTAAATATTCATTTTTCCCAAGTTGTTGTATCACAACAGAGATGAAAGTCCCGTTCCCCAAAATCCGCCACGGCACCTCACAACTACTGGAGCTTAGAGACACCGCGCCGTAGGCGCAGCTGATGGTCAACGTGCCCGTGTACCTGTCGTGCGGGGCATGAATGGATTTGCCTAGAAATGTGGCATGTTGTTTGAGGGAAACCGTGGACAAATGCCTTGTGCTTTTGAATAGCTTTGACAAACGATTGGCTGGTTGGTGGTTTCAACCCCTCTCAAAAATATTAGCCAGTTGGGATTATTGTTCCCAATATATGGAAACATTAAAAATGTTCCAAACCACCAACCAGTTGGAGTCAATTGGACACCTATTCTGTGTGGTTTGGCAATGTTAGGGTGCTCCAAAATTCGAATCAAACAATAGACAAACTATTCTCTAGAGAAAGCAATTGGGATTTGTCAGCCAAACTCCGCCACATAGACCTACAAGGTGGTGCCCCCACACTGAAATGTTTCGTTTATAACCCCCATGATCTACTATATACCATAATAACATATAATGACAATGCCAATCAGCCAGATCAAAAAAAACAAATCTTAACTGGTGAACATAAATAATCCCATTGATACCAAAAGACTATTTTGGATTAGTTTCTACCATCTAAGATTGACCTAGAATATACCATAGTGAAATTGGAGTTGTTTGCGCGCACCAACTTGGCTATCAAATGGGGGCCCTACAAGGTGGTACCACCCTAGTTATGTTTGTTGGTTCATAATCCCCATGAAAACTAGTTCGATATAACTACCCTAGTAAAATTGGACTTATTTGCTTCAACTTAGTGTTCACGAACTGGGGCACCACCTTGTACCCTCTGGTAATTTAACATAGCTATTGAAAATGGCTCATTAACAGTTGATTTACATATTCCAAATGGTGGATCTTTCCATAATTATGTTAGTTTACCAAAGGGTAAAATTATTATGGGGATGATCATGAGATGTTTACCCTCTGGTTATGATTAACATAGATCTACCATCAACCATGGTTTATTCCTCCGGGGAAACGCCAAGATCTTCGTTTCGCTTTCCCGCCCTGAGACGGCCACGTGGGATTCACGTTCTCGCAGAGTTGTGTGGTGAAGCCTTGGGAGAGTGGCAAGCAGAGGATCCCAGTTTCTGTGGCAACCCATGGGAAAACCCCATGGAAAAATGGTGGATTGTCCTAGGGAAAATGGTGCTTTGTAGGATTAAACCTGGAACACATGGTGGTTTAACCAAGAACCATAGAGTTTTATATGTATTGATCGTTGATATTCTTGTTGGGTAAGGTTGTTTATAGTTGGACTAGCTGTTGAGTTTATGGTGGATATGTCAAGTTATAAAACTTTATAAAACTAACTTTTGGCGCCCTTCCCAGGAAGCTCGACATGCCCAGTTTTGGGGTGGAAGCTGGCGAAGCTCAACAACCACTATGATTCTGATGTAGATCTATATAAGTATAGAACCTATTTCAATGGGCTTAAAACCTAATTTTCCATAGTTTTTCATGAAACTTCTGAAATTTTCCGTCCACTAAAAATGGGATTTCAGCATACAAATCCTGGGTTTATCTTGGGTTTATCCATGACTTTTCCAAGGTTTATGACTTTGATTTTGGATGCCAAGCAGCTTCCGTGAGCTAAATCCTCACCGGCAGCCACTGAAGTCGTGGTGTCACCCACAGTCACCTGAAAAAAACACGTGGAGGCGAAGATGGGGTGATGCGCAAGGGCAGTATATAGAAGTAGTCAGCGCATCTTATCTGGATATGTAATTCAAAAATATGCTATACCACCAAACACCAATTTGGCTCCGCTGCTTCCTTTCCTTCTTCATCATTTGTTGTTTCTCTTTCCTCCTGAATCTCCATGTTGGTCGCGCTCTGAGCAGCGATGATGTGTAGCTCTGCATCCTCCAAGTCCGCGCAACTTGGTGATGCTTCAGACTCTTGGCCGGCCTCTATCTCTTCGCTCAGCCAGTCGAGCATGGCGCGGAAGACCCAGCCATCCACCTCCAGCATCTCAGCCAGCACAGAGGCTTCGAAGGCTGGTTGGGATAGGTGTTTGTCTCCAGCGCTCGCTATACCCGTGAAAGAAACTATATTTGGGGATAATTACCCCTGCTGACCATCATTCGAGTGCAGAGTGAGGTCATTACAACCCTTATAATTTTTGCAGATAGTATATAGTATAGTGTAGTTCACTATATAAAATGCTGACTTGATGTACCGAACTAGGAACACGGCCTTTAGAAGGCCGTAGTGTTTTTGTGATCAACGGGGTGTCATGGATGATGTTTGATGTGGTCGTGCCAATAAGATTTTGCTTGGTGTGTTTTTAAAGGGGAGAAACCCCTTATTCTGGTGCATAAAATAAAAAAACAAGCATTTCGCCTAAGCGAAACTATCATTTTTGATGTTTCTCAGAACTCCCCAACTAATTCGACCTGTAATGGTTTGATATGAGTTTAAAGGCCGGAAACCCCTTATTCTGGTGCATCAAATCAAAAAACCAGCATTTCGCCTAGGCGAAACCACTATTTTTTTATTTCCACCTGTTATGTCATGATGAAATTGGCACAGCCTGCCAGACGACCTTGCAACCGACCTGGATTTCCACATGCAACCTTGTCACGTATAAATATCTAATTCCTATACG
>Ga0126342_10008239_pt1 | contig 18661 bp, 21 predicted proteins | sample Cyp1metagenome_FD_92528 | JGI IMG/M metagenome (GOLD analysis project Ga0126342, IMG submission 92528) | Coral microbial communities from Lord Howe Island, Old Settlement Bay, Australia - Cyphastrea 1 metagenome | ecosystem: Host-associated > Invertebrates > Cnidaria > Coral ...
CCCCCCCAGCTAAAGCTGATATAGCGACTGCTATATTAACAAATGTCATTGAGCATTTAGTGTTGCTGTTTTGCCCCCCAATAAGCACGCCTTCACCGCCAAAGCGGTGTGGGCGGATTTATTAATTATGTATTATAGACATACATATGTGTACATTTATACACACATTCCTGTTCCAAGGAAACAAATCAAGATATGGAAACACATTCTAAACATCCATGGGCAGGGTCCTGTCAAGAACCAGTTGCATTGTCTGGGGCTTCTGGTCCTCAGCTAAAGTCAGCTCAAGTCAGCTCAAGGATCTCTATGAACTTTTTGGCCTCAAATTCTGTTAAAGGTTCAAGTTTCCTGCCTCAGGCAATGCGTTCCAATCTTGAATCACTTTTTTCGCTTGAAACTGCGCGGCTGGACGGGGTGGAAGTGGCAGCTCATGATTCTCATGTCTAGGCGTCCCATTAGCACACCAATGTATACCTTTGAAGTGTTGAATACTGTCAGGCGTTCTGGTTGCATGTGTCAAAAAGGGACAACAAAGATTGCAACTTACACGTGAAATGTGCATGAATAGTGTCAACAACTCCTCACAATGCCATGCCGTACATGTGCAAAATCTCGAGCACCTCTGATTCCTGATACTACCAAGGCCAGCTAACAAGCATTATTCACCTCCCCTTGAGACGAACAAGAACACATCAAGATGATATAGAAATCGGGCTAGGAAAATTCAACTTCATATCCCAACCACAATGTGACATCTCACGAATGAACAAGCTGATGCGCTTCATGCGGTTCCATGCCTCCACATTCTTCATGCGCCCAGACACGACTGCAGCAGGTTGGGCCTGTCAAACTGGCAAAAAGGAGCCAGACAACGTTAGTTTAAGATAAATAGCATAACAAAAAAACTTGTAAAGACTCTTAGAAGATTCGTAAACCCTGGGACACGCAACCATAGCCACATGTCGAAACTTTGCCAACGTTCACTAGAAATACTAGAAATAATTATCAGCATGCAGCGCGTCTCAAAGGTTGTTTGTAAATGAAGCCAAAATGTTGGAAGGTGCATGAAAGATCAAAGCGCAGTCAGAGATCTGGTGAGAAATTGCGTATTTCCTCCGCTCAGACTGCCGCCTTCTCTCCAAAAGAGCCAGAGCCCTGGCGACGACAACCGGTGGTCATGTTTTTGTTTAGAACCCATCTGTAAAAATATGTAACATATGTTATTGTGTGTTATGTGGTTGTAAAACCATTCTGCCAGACTCCATGTAACATCGTAGAAGCAGAATTTGAACATGTTGAATCGGATTTTTCACAGACATTCACTTGAAATCAGTGCTTCATTCACCATAAAATCTAGCGATCGAAAGCAGATTGGACCTTCCCTTGGCAAGCTCAAAAAGCCTTCAAGAATACTCGGAAACATCTTCCAGCGACGCATTTCTTCCCATCTTGTTTCATGAACAATGCGTTTGGTCTTGACATGTTTCCACTTGTTTCGACCTTGGATCACTGATCCCTCCATATCCCTCCATATCCCTCCATGTCTGTCCCTATGCTTCAAGTGTATCATTAGATATATTTAGATATCATGAATTCTCATGAGTTATGGATAGTTATGGACTTGGTCAGAGATCGGAGGTTCGCTCTGCCTGGGTCGCCTGCGCCTGGGTCGCCTGGGTCGGAGGTGTGGAGGGCTCTTTGGCTTCCTGTCACACAGAGCAGCGACAGAGCTGAACGCATGTCGATGCACGTCGTACGCACCCAAAACACACAACCAACCATTTTGATCCATTTTGTGCAATATGGGAAAATAGTAAAAAATAGTATAAAATAGTGTGCATATGCATGTACTATGATATACTCTCATGTACTCGACACATAAGTTTTGGAATCATTTCAATCTGTAGGATGAGGAGACATACTGATTTCTTTACCCCTGCAAGCTCCTTGCCCTTGGACTTTCCTTTCCCTTGCTGCATTGGCTGCGCTGGCTGTCCTTTTCCTGTCAGGTTCGACTTCACGCCTTCATAGCGTGCTATGGCGTGCTTATCTCCGTTTTGGAATGAGTTGTCCAGGCAATATCCATTCTAGTTTCTTCACTCAAACCATCTCCGATGCATTGTGGAAAAAGAAAACAGAATAGTTCTCTGACGTCCTCCGTCATCTGCCTTTCCTTTTTCGGGGGCCTTTCAGCTCAAGCTTGGCAAGTCGGATTGGGGAAAGGCGAGGGGGTGGGGAGATTGGAAGAGAAAGTCAATTGACAAAGACTTCAGGAAATGCAGCTAGTCGAAGCATGCATAGCCCCAAAGGCCCAAAGGCATTGATTCTAATTGATTCTTCATCTGACAAAAACATCAATGCCTCAGCATCGATTTCAATCTTTTCGGGCGCAAAGGCGCCAGCTCTCCGCTGCGATATTCGCTCGCATACCTACCCTAGGGAGGTTCCTTGTTTCTCAATTTCCGGCTTCCATCGCAACCGATGGTGTTAAACATCTTGGCTTAGTATGGCTTAGCGGCTTAGCTATGGCTTAGCGATTGTTGATGTTTTTCAACTGCTCCTAAATTCAGCCAAAAGGGTTTTGAAAACAAGGAACACCTGTGGCAGGAAGCACGGTAAAAACTGCAGCCCGTCAGCCAAAGTATCATGATCAAAAACGAAACGGATTTGTGCTACGGTTGCGAAGTCATACATAGTCAAAGCAAAAGCCTGGAATAAAAATGCAGGGGGTTGTTCAACAAATTCGTATCACAGTGGTTTTTGATCACTGACACTTGGTGCGGCGAAAGCCAGGGCATTCCATTTTAAAGCTGTGCAGCAGCCCATGGCATAATGTAAAGATTTCCAGACAAAAATCCTGAGGATTTCAAATGTGGCAAAAGGACACTTGAAACGCTACTTTAGTAGCACAGTCACAACCTCAAGCAGTGGCTGTGCCAAAGTATCCCCAACAAACTGACTGACTCGGTGCTCTCAGCACAGCATTGAAATCTCCCACCACCTTGGATTTCTGGATCGGATAGAGTGAGATGATCGGGGAGGCCAGATGGTGGAAATAATGTGGTTAAATGATGTTAAATGCTGCAAGATGCTTCAAGATGCTTCAAGTATGTCCAAAATTGTCCAAATATGTCGAAAACTTGGGACCCTGACCAATGTGGGCACGTCTGCAATGGAAGCAGCAAATCTGAAGAGCCCTTTCAGGACCTCCTCCTGAGATCGAAACAGACACGGCAATGCGAACATGTGGAACGCGCTGAAGAAAGATCTTGCTCAGAAAATGATGACTCTTGCTCTGAAACCATGGCTGGAAGGTAAAACTATGCAACCGTTGTCGTGCTATGCTTCAGCAAAGCAACTGTTTTGGATTTTTCCGCGTGCACCTTGGCACAAGGGCGCGTTTAAGCAAAGAAAAAGCACCTTTCACCTTTCAAGTTTTTATAGCATTCTCACATAGGCACTTTAGTGCACTTCTAACTCAACATTTGAGAAAGTTCGAGCAAAATCACAACTGAAGAGTTGAACACCTTGTAACTTTTCTTGACCCCGAACAGAAATTCACATATTTATACATATTTAACATATTTAAGATATTTAACATGGGTCAAAGATGGTGAAAGATGGTGATGGTAAAAACCAATTGCAGGCCTGGCGACTCCAAAGAGATTGGCCAAGGGTCGGCCTTGCAGATCTTGCAGCTGAGCGCCAACGATAGGCTTCCCGCTGTTTGCCTTGGAATTTGGAAACTCTGAACCCGCTGCCATATGTTGCCATAGGATGCCATAGGATGCCATAGAAATCTTAAGAAATGTTAAGAATGGGCCTAAGTTGAAAAGTTGATCAGCTGGCGTTGTTGATGATGTTGGCAAATGCCATGTGTGAAAACATGTGAAAACAATGACACTGGGGGCATGAGAAAAGCATCACCGGAAGTAAACATTCCTGAAAGGTGCTGTGTAGATCTGCTGCAGCTCACATCTCTGGCCCTTCGCTGCGCAATTCAAAGGGGAAAACCTCAGTTGCTTATGACATCTTGCAACAAATTGTATGTGTGTGTGTTTCAATGGTGCCACAAATTATGGTCACAAAATGTTGCAAACACATGCTCAGGCTTCCAGTGCAACACTTTCAGTGCTTCCCTCGAGCTCTAAGGGTTGTGCTGGTACTTGTCCAAAAGGCTCTTCTTGGCCAGCAACAGGCCTCCCATGAGCCAGTTCTCTTGACTATTTTCAGAGGGTGTTCCTGCAGTTAAATGTCGCTGGCCCAGGTCCTTTCTCCTGTGGGCAAACTGTAAGTAATATCAACCTGCGTTTCCTCATCGTATCAAAAACTGTTGCAAGCGATTCATCCCATTCGTTTACTGCCCCTTCGTCAACAAGCATGGTCAAGCCTTCATGTTTTTTTTGCCAGCATGTGCTTGGCAGGGTTTTTGATGAGAAGTGGTGAATGGCTGGAAGAAATACAAGGCCCGGCATGTGACCCCAACATGGTCCCAAGACAGGCTATGGGAAAGAAATGTGGCCACAAATGAATGGAATGTATGGAAAGGATGGAAAGGCTAACGCATATTTCTTACAGCTCAAAGAAGGAAAATACATCTTTTTGAGCTCAAGGAATATCAGTTTGAAGATCTGGAGCCGAAGACGTGCAATTTGGACGTGAGATCAGGAAAACTTACGGGAATGAAAAGAGGAAAGACCCGTTGAGCAGGTGAAATGAAAATGAATGAGAAGGGGCAGGTCCACAAACAGAAAGAGCAGAGAACATACCATATACTCTATTCATATCCTCAATATCTGATATTTTCGTGAACATGATTTTTCTACCGATTCAAACTGCTCTTGTTCTGTTATAAACGATGTATACAAGCATAGGCTGGATAGCTTGTATAGTCTGCAAGTAACACCTTTAATTAAATGTGGTTACAGTGTAACAGTATGCTACCTCTGCAATCCCTGGTAAATCAAACAGCTGTTTTTTTGGCTCATTGAGTTCATGCAAAAGGACTTTGCATCAGACGCTGTCAAGTGGGAAGACACTGAAGGTACATCAGTTTTTATAGTTTTGGCCTTTTACAGTTGGCTTCAAGTTGCTTCAGGATGCTTCAAAATGCTTCAAGAACTCCCCCATCTCCCACCAAGCCTGTGTCACTGAAACTGCATTTCCAAGCTCGTCGTACTTCAAGCTTTGGGGATAAATTCACTAGCTCGTAGCCTCGGGTGCAATCAGCCAATGGTATTGCCCAAGGCAGAAAGCAAGTTTGCATGGTGAAACCAATGGAATTCGATAAAGTTGTGGTGCCAAGGAATTCCTCCAACAACGTTCCAACATGTTTCAATCGTAGCCAAGCAACACTCCAAAAGAGGACGGAGCATCGGCCGCTGTTTTGCCAAACACTCCTGGCATTTGGGGTCATAGAAAGCCTTTCCATCGGCTGGGTCTTTCCAAAAGCACCTTCGTACACCACAAAAAATCACACGCAAAATATGAATCAAAGCCATGCATTCTAAATGGGATTCACCATGGCCGTGAATCGAAAGCCATCGTTTTAGCATCTGAGATTTACTGAAAACTGGCAAAGTTTTTCTCAATTCTCCTGAAGATGTTGGAGGTCATCTGGGCCAAGCTCTTCCAAACCAAATTCTTGCAGCAGCAATAGGTCTGGACCTTATCCATTCATATCGATTCCAATCGTCCATGTCAATCATGTCATCCGGGGTAACACTGTGACCGCACCCAATGCACATTCTGCACAGATTGTCGTCAAAGCGTTGTATCAAGGCACGTTCTGAGTCTTCCAATGACATCAAGAGCTGGACGAAAACGCCCTGGCGCACAGCATCTGGCGCCATAGAGTTGCCTGTCGCGACTCTACAGTTTTTCTGCTGGCGGTTCCCTCCATTTTCTGAGGGAAACCGCTTGCTCACTCCAAACTTAGATTTCATTTTCACAGATTTTGACATATTTTGACAATCCGTTTTTGGGAAGGATCCGCTTCTACAGCTAGTAGTTACGAAGTGTTACACATGCGCTTTGCACAATGTTGCACGTATAGATACTTTATGATACTTTTATACAACGTGTAAATACAAGTATTCTGTCTATATACTATCATATACTATCATATATACTATCATGCAAAATAATAGAAATACACACTGCTTCCAGGTTTTGAATTTTGGGTTTCCTGTCTTTGCGGCCTGCCACTTGAGCTTTGGATGCCTCCCGCTGTACTCGTGCTATCCTGCAAGGCGCAGGGCACTGCAAGGATTGAAAGAATGGCAGGATAGGCAGCTGAGGCAACTCTGAGCAAAAAAGATGCAAAAAAGCTCAAATGCTCAAAGTTGATTTAGTTGATGTGGAAAGTAAACTCTCATGCTACGAATGTTGTGAGTTTCCAAATTCACGCTTAACATCTTGACATTTGAATACATTTGAATGCATCTGATATATCAAATTTGTCTCGGGATAGGAAAGAAATGGAAAGAATGCTGTAAATTGCACGTGCCAAATTGACGTCAGTCCATCGCCACAGCCAGCGGTTGACGCGCTCCCAGTCTTGGCAGAGTCACCCACATGAAGTGATTTAATGATCAACAACACACAGAGCTGCAGCTTCCCACACAAAAATGCAGCTTGTTCGTATTTTGTTCAAGTTCTTCAACTCCATGGCTCAAAATGCTCAAACAATCTCAAACCAAACTTGCTTTCAGTGTCCAACAAAACGCAGTAGAACAAGGTCGGCCGAATCATACATCAAAGCCCCTTGAAACTTCACTGCATGGTGTTGGGAAGCAGCACAAACCTTTTCTGAGCCTCCTGCTGATGAGAGGGCTGTCACTTGCCACTGCTAAATCTTCGTCAGACAGGCCCGGAGTTCGGCCTAAGTTGCTATACTCCTGCGGCAACCACTTCGTCTTCCTGCCGCAATCTGAGAAGCTTCAAGGCATAGGGGCCCTAGGGGGTCAGAAATACTCAAAGCCAATTTCTACCATAATTGCAACCTTAGGGGAAGTCGAGACTTCAAAAAGGATGCGAAATAAAGCAGTACCAATAGGCTGTGCAGCGAAATGCAACGAACAGTGGAATACCATGCAATACCCATGAATACCCAGATAATCCCAGATATACCCAGACTGGGTGCCAGATATACCACGGGACACGCGATGTCACGTGCACCGTTTGTCACGCGCCTGTCTGCTGTAGCGCGGAGCCTGGAGGCCATCTGCCAAAGCCCCTGCAGGGTGACACCAACATCACGTGGACATCACGTGGACATCACGTGGACATTATGTTTTGGATATGTTTCGTATATGCTTGTTATATCTTGAACATCACATCTGGACATTTTGTGGTCACGTTTGTGGTCATTCCCATATCTGTTGCATTTACATGTACTATCATGTACTGACTGCATAGAATCAAAGAATATCGATATCAAAGTGCTGTCCTCCAAGTCCTCATGGGGGCAAGCATTCCTCAGTTCCGACCCTGAGTCCAAAGTCGCTAGAGTCTGACGGTCTGCTCATGTCTGCTCGGTCTGCTCGGTACAGGAGTAGCTTTGCAGACTGGAAGCCAGAAATTGAAGTCCAAATACCTTTGAGCAAGCATATTCATGGACCTCGGATTCAGACAAAAGCAAACGGACGACAGGATCTCGCGTGGATCGCATGCTATCTCGTGATGTCTGCAAAGGAAGCCGATTGTGCCGAGATGCGCAGGCATTTTTGGTGATCAGTAATTGCAGCAATATTTTTTGTGACTTTTGGGGCGTGAAAGCATCTCTGTGTTGTAGATTCATCTGTGAGACGATTCGACGATTCGACGATTCGCAGCCCATGATGCCAAGATGCGTGCAGAAGAGCTGGTGTTGCTTCTCTCCATCTTCCTAATTAAGCCGGAAGCACCGGCATCGCGGTGACATTAGCCATGTTTCTGGTGGTAAAATCTTTGCACAGCTGTGGATCATGACCCAAAATGATCGAACTTGTTTTGGTTTTCTTCGTTTTTGGTTTTCCGGTATTTCTTCTGTGTCACCCCATAAGTTGACTCTATCATTGGTATCAAAACCTTTGCAAACGTCATATACCCTGAAAAACAACTAATTATTGGCTGAGGAGTCTGACTAGTTTCACATCTTCCCCCTTACATTAAAAGGGTATCCCAAATTGTGCGGATGAAATCACAATCTTTATCCCACATCATAGGCTCATGTGAAAAAATCAGTCAAACTTTGGGATCTTTTTTTTCAGGACTCAAGTAAGATAAGTAAGATAAGTAAGATGGAATCACAAATCGATTGATATCATAACTTGAAGCATTTTGAAGATCAAATCCCAAAATCCAAAGCCACATTTTTCAAAGCGACCCACTGCACTGTGAAAGCGATAGGCAAATGGTCAGAGAGCACCACCTTTTGCTGCGGACTCTTCCGCACTTCGCCTGCGAATATCTGCGACATGAACGAAAGAATGGCACATTTTTTTGGCACCTGTATGGCGTCATGTTAGCAGTGGTATCGGGAGTGGGAACCAAAGAAAATTTGTTGCAAAATGTTGCAAAAAAAGATAATTTAAAAAAAAGATAACAAAAACGGGCAAACATCCTGCCTCCTCCTGGTAATGCTAAATTGACTTCCACACCAGGTGTGAAATTCAGATTGGCAATATCTTCTGGCACCAACCCCAGAGAGTTCACGGTACAGGTATCCTGAGTGAAAAAGCAGGATGTCCAGGTAGATTCAGGACGCTGGACATGCTGCTCTTAAATTGGAAACTCCTCCTACAAGCACTCCTATTTCAGATTATTTCAGCATATTTCAGAAGCTTCTTCAGGTGCTGCCTTTCAAACCATCTTACTTGCCACATGCGAGCTGCAAGCAATTCTCAACCCCATCAGTTCTTCACTTGAGAAAGCAGTGCTCCTAAGAAAACGACCATCTAACAATATTTAACAACAGGATGGCAATCCAAAGAATATCAATCGACATCGACATCACTCACACTTTGGATCAAAGGGGCGCCAATCTTCTGTTGCCAGGCTCTCACCTTCACTGGGGAAGCATCCAGGGGAGGAAAGGGCTGTTATTCAAAACAGTTTTAACATTTTTTAACATGTTTTAACATGTTTTAACATGTTTTAACCAGTTCCACGATATCCCACAGTCCCACTCTCATTGCCTTAAACATCTCCGTTTCTACACCTTTCTGATGTCGCAAATCCTTGAGGTTTTGGCTCTCGAATCTACTCATTCTTCCGTCGTCATACGTCCACTATTTGCACATGACCATGTCGCATCATTTCGCTACTGAAGAAATCTGAAGAAGATGCATGTGAACATCGTGAAGGCTCCCATCGTTTCACGGAAGTTTTCTGCGTGCCTCCGCGTGTCGCGCCAAGTCTCGTGCGAAACTCAGCCCTTGCGGCTTCAGCTGCAACCGGGCTGAGCTGGGACACCGCGTGGCAACCTCAATCGACTCATCGATGCTCAATCGACTCAAGGCTGTGCGCTTCATAGGCCCCAAACCTGGCCCCTGGCCCCTGGCCCTGCCTCCAGTGCAAACTGCAGCGAAGATGCACGTGAAGATTCAGTGAATAATTATAGTGAAAAGATGTGAAAATATGTGAAAATAGTAAAGGCATGTAAAGGCCATTGGTCTGCAAAAACCGATATGTAAGGTATTGTCATTGTAAGGTAGTAAAAGTATATAAGTGTTTGACATGATCTGAAGTGTAGTAAATAATATGTGATCCTGTCGTAAAGGTCGTCATTGGTGTCACCATGAAATTTTAGACAAAGAGACCAGGTCAATGATCTGTCCATCCAGGTCGTCTGGAGGCGCATAATTCCCAAAGAACGTGGGTTCTGTCGCGATGCAATGCACTTGGACAGCCTCACCGGCAGTGAACCCAGGGAAATTCAAAGAAATCACATCAAATCACCTAAACAAAACATTGACATAGCAAAACAACATCGACTTTGGGGCATCTCATCGAATAAGACACCATATCACACTCAACAAATGTGCAATAGACATCTCTAGAAATATTAGAGATCAATAGAGATAAAGAGAGCATAGATCATGATAGATCCTTTCCAGAAGCCTTGATTTTGCAGCTTCATTCAGCACTTCCGAAATCACGGGTCCTCTCAACCCGCCTCTCCCTCCATTTCCAGAGTCGATTCCAGGCCATAGACGTCCAGTGCAAAACGCGCTCCGCTAGGCACAACCTCTGGCGCTCCCTGCTGCAGAACGTGCTCCAAGAGGCCTCTAAACATCTCTGAACTCTGAATGTTTTGCTCTTCAAAAATGGTTTTCAAGTTTTCAACAGTATGGAGTTTTTAATCAAAACTCTGACATGTTCCCGCCTAGCCAACTGTCAACGCAAAGTCCGTTCCGCAGCTGAGCAGGGTTGCGCATCTGGCAATCTTCCTGGACATGTTACATCTCGTTCATCCTGCTTGCTACTGTCAAATCAATACATCAAAACCTCAAAGCGAGAGAAAACCAAAAACCTTCAAAACCATCACCATGTTCCAATGAAGTTTTTTATCAGTACGTTGCAAGTACCTGGGTTAGAGGCCTGGTTTGGAAGGCCTTTTGTTTGTTCTAGATCTCCTTTGGCCATTCTTGCCAGCAAAGCTGATAAAATGGATAAATAGAAATCACGCGGCACAACACGGGAGTGTCCGGCAGCTCCAAAAAACTGCGCTTCAGCTGTTCAAGCAGCTCAAGGCCTGCCCAGCTTCCCTTGAAGGTTGCAGTTGCAAAGGAATGCGAATCGATGCCGTGTCCAATCTCTGTTCAGGTTGGATTGTGACACATAAGTGCATTTCTACATGTTATATCATGTTATAATATATCCGCCGGCCCCGGCTGCGCAAGGGGGGCGCGCAAGGGAAAAAGAGCTACTCCTACTACTGCTACTATTTCTCAGCAACAGCAGCAGCCGCGGCAGTGCTGGCAGGGAGGCGGTGCAAAAGTACATAGTGGAAAGGGAGATCCAGAAGGGACGTTAGACCTCGGGACAAATCATCATTGGAGGCGAAATCCGCCCTTCAGTGGCATTGTGTTTCGGTGTGGCAAGGGGTACTTTTTGGAGGCCTGCAGCAGCACCAGCTGTGCCCTGCAGCTTCACCAGGCGCAGCAACAGCAGCAGCCGCGGCGGCTGCAACAGCAGCAGCAGGTGCCGAAGTCTAGCGTCCCTTCTGGATCTCTCTTTCTACTACTTTTGCACCGCTTCCCACACATGCTTTACTGATAGACAGATCTTGCCTCCAATGACAAGTTTCACCAAGGCTTGACGTCCCTTCTCGATCTCTGCTGCTGTTACTTTTGCACCGCTTCCCGCTTCTGCTACTCTTGTTGCTTTTAAACTGCTGCTGCAGGCCGCCAAAACGTATCCCTCGACACACCGAAACAGCGTGCCACTGAATGACAGATCCCGGCTCCAATGATGATTTGTCTCGCTACTTTTGCGCCGCTTCTCTGCTAGGCTAGCCCTGCTTCTTCAAAGAGGCGGAACCCATCCTTCAGTGACAGTGTGTTTCGGTGTAGTCAGGGGTACTTTTTGGAAGCTTGCTGCAGCTGCAGCAGCTGCAGCAGCAGCAGCAGCAGCGACAGCGGCAGCGGCAGCGGGAGCAGGAGGACCGGGAGCAGCAGCACCAGCAGGCAAGCAACCTCGGTACAACATGTTCTTGGGGTACGTTTTGGCGGCCTGCGGCAGCAGTTTAAAAGCAACAAAAGTAGCAGAAGCGGGAAGTGGTGCTATCAGCAGCAGAGATCGAGAAGGGATGTCAAGCCTTGGCGAAACTTGTCATTAGAGGCAGGATCTGTCCATCAGTGGCACACATGACAAAGTGCAGAAGTGTTGCATCAAATAATCATAATGTGTTCCTGTGTGTGCCCGCTTTGTGTCGAAGATAAGGTAATGCATTCCATGGGTCTGTTCAATTGGAGGTGGGAACTGTCCAAATGGATGTGTCCTCACATGCAGAACTTACCCCAACTGGCTATTTCAGTACTGAAAATGGTTTTCTAAACCGTGCGGGCTCAGGGGTACCCTATATTCAGGCAAATCCAAATCAAACCTTTCAACTGGTATCATGAGGTATCACCCGCGTACTCGGCCAAAGCTTTGGACGTGCGCGTAACACATCCTTAAAGGACATCCTTAAAGCCCCCGGTGATACCCTCCAGTATATCACCATAGATAAAGAAGCTCAGGGAAGACAACATCTATAAATGGTGGATTTGACAGGGATCGATATCCATGCACCGCAACAGACGCATCCAAAGTGTTCGACCAGGGCTTCTGGTTTGTGACCGTCACCGCCTTTCAACGCCAATATTGTTTTCCGGGGTCGGCGGCAGCCCTTCATAAGTAATTATATTGTGAACTGCTACACATCGTCATACTATGCCATACTATTGTATTGCAGCATGTTGCAGCATGTTGCAGTGTCTTACAGTATACACTCGATTACGCCATCTCCTGATATTCTCACCATATCACGGTGTCTCTGGATGTCTCTGGTTCTCGCCTTCAGTCATCAGTGCGTTCCATTTCGGTGAAGCCATGGCCCGGGCACTTGGCGACCAATGTGACCAGTGCCTGGGATCAGTGCCTTTGTCTTATCCAAACTTGGCGAAACTTGAATCTGATTCAATATCTTTACAGATTCTTCACATATCTTTACAGATTCTTCACAATTTCTATACTTGCATTGGGACTTTGCTCCAGTATTATGTTGCAGCTGATGGGCTGTGCATCTGTGTGGCTTTGACTCCCGGCGAATAAAGCCGGAGAGCAGTTCCAGCAATGACTCCATAAGGGTGATGATTTCTTGCATGCTTCACTGAGCTTCTTGAACCAACCAGCTTGCAGCTTCATTTTTTCAGACAAAGCAAAAGAGCAATCGCAGGACATCGGAGCATAAAGAAATCACATGCACGACCCCAACAATGAAACCTTCTCGGTCAAAATATGCCATAATCATAAGCTAATCAAAATAAGTTGCTTTTCAAACATGTTAAACTGCGGAGGAGGTCTGCTGTGGTTGGGTTCTGGACCTTCCCGGCACCTTTCTGGGTACCTTTCTGGGTACCTTTCTGTGTAGGACCTGTTGCCTCCCGGTCAAGTCCGAGGCAGCTGCATTTTTCATGGTTCACAATGTGCCCATATGGTTCGTAAACCTTCGTAAATCTTCGCAATATGTTTCGTTTAATATAGCCTTTAAGCTTTTCATCAATGGCTCGGTGCTGTGTTGCGGTTCCTTTTTGAACGTGGTACTGCGTGGCACTTCGTGGTTGGGACAGTTGGGACGGTTGGGAGATACACCTTCTGCCCTGGTTTGGACTCTTTGCCGAAGTCTTTGCCGAAATCTTTGCCGAAGTCTTTGCCTGACACTCTGAGATGGCCATAGCAGAATGATGCAGAATGTTTGTGGCATATTTGTGGCATGTTACATATGTTACATGTACAAAATATACCAGTCACTGACCAGATCTCATGCTGTAACATGTTGTAACCTGCTGTGAAGTGGTTGTCCGATGTTGTCCGATGTTGTCCGCTGTTGTCCCGTCAGGCCTTTACCACCTGCACCTTTTCCATTTGGAGGCTCCGTCGGCGGCTCCGGAGGCTGGCGACGCACAAATATCACCCGACTGAAACGTGGGCCCGTGGGCACGAAAACCATTTGGAACCGGATTAGTACCGGATGAATCTCAAGACGCGTTCATGAGGATTGGACACCTCAATCCTGGTACCTGATGGTACCTGTATGATCTGTATGAATTAAGCTCAAGTGAATCAGGGAAAACGAAAAGAATGTCAAACCGAGCTTGGCTCCACCTTGCTCTTGAAGGCAGGCTGAAACTTCGCAGGTCTGGGCTGGCCTCACCCGTTAACCCAAGTAGTTATTCCACATCCAAGTTCAGAACATCCATCATCCTCAATCTTAAGCACCTGCAGCAGGCGTCTCCCTCGCCTGGAGAACATTTGGGAGTGTCTTGTTGGCCACATATCAAAATTATCAAAGCATGTCGGCTTTTTGCGGACCAAAACAGGAGCAAAACCGTGGCTGCAAAATGCTGGCACCAAACCTCTGCAGGAGCAGGTTTCGCCTCACAAAAACATCCCACATGCAAAATACCAAGTGCACCAAGAATCACAAGGCTCAAAGATTCATGGCTTCACATGATTTCAGACATGTCGAGACATCGTGGAATGCCGTGGAATCCCTGGCATCTAATTAACAGAATTCACATTAATTCACTGTCAAGCCTTGGGCGTGAGGGCCTTGGGTGTGCAAATGCAACGATTCAGAGAAATTCTTGGCGGACCATGGCAGTATGGGTCGAGTATCGTTGGCGGTATTTGTTCATCTCAAAGTTGTGAAGAACATTGAAGAACTTTATATTACAATTATTATTATATAGAACTTATGTTTGAATATTGTTTGAGAATTGCAAATGACTCAAATGACACTATATAGAAAGGTTTTGAAAAAGGCCCTAGCCATAGTCTTCTTCGCAGCCCAGGCTTCGGAATCATCAGCAGCGGTGCCTTTCTGGCCGCCTCAGGAGAATCTCACATCATCTTGAGATGCAATGAGATTCACACATATTCACACTTCATCCTTCCAATCCTTCCAATCCTTCCCATCCTTCCCATCCTTCCCATCCTTCCCATCCTTCCAATCCTTTCCTCTTCCGCCTTATCCTCTATTATCCTCTACTATCCTTCATCCACTGCAAAAAGTCATCGACATCTGATATTGATGGATCACGCTTATTCAAAGTTGATTCCCCTTACTTTATCCATTTTGTTGGATCATGAAGCAGCGGGCCTTTGCCCGGGGCCTCAGGCGGTGGGCTCACTCCCTGGTGATTCAAGAAACTGTAAACGCGTCTGCATGATCATCACAGCTAATTTAGATTGCACCGTGACAAACCCCTGCCTGACGTTTATTGTTAGCTATTCGTTTCTAAGCTGTCTGTCTGATGTGTCGTTGGACATTTACCAGCCTTTGCAGTGCCTTTGCCAACCTCAACCAAAGGGCAGATGCTATCGGAACTCTTCAGAGCCATTGGACTCGGCTCACAGCCTTTGTTTCAAACTCGTCTATCTCAAGATGTCTCAAGATGTCTCAAGATGTCTCAAGATATCTCAAGCATCACATGGCTTGGGCAGAGGCTGCATTTCCCGCATTAGGCGCCTGAGAGAAAAGGTCATGAGGAGACAAATCTCACTACTCTACACATCTCTACACTACTCTTACAGACTGAAAAGAGGTGCAGGGCGCAACTTCTGGAGCCAAGCCTTTGCACTTGGAAGAACTACGCCTCCTGACACCTCGAAGCCACCGGAAACCAACGCAAATCAACGGAAGTACACAAAGCTGAGCAAAAGCTGAGCAAAAGCTGAGCAAAACTGGGAGACTTGGGCTGTCATGGGATGCCTGGTCCACCTTGCGTTTGAGCCCATCCGACCTCAAGAGGTGCAGCTGAGCAGGTGCAGGTGCACAACATTCGTGGTGTCGAGGTTCCAACCCTGCCGCCTTCGGCACCTGAGGTCACCCAACACGGGGCACATCGGATGGTCAAAATGGGTTCACCATGGTCCACCATGGTCCACCATGGTCCACCATGGTCCACCATGGTCCACCATGTCACAGCTTCTCAGCTCAGGCCAAAGCCGCAGGTTCTGGCGGGACCTCACTGAAATGATAACTTCAACAAAGAATGTTTCTGTGCAATCTTCAATCTTCATCAATCTTCATCAATCTTCCAGGTCGAAGCTCGAAGAATCTTTCTTCAGGTGTGTCATGGTCTCAGAATGGATCCCACATGCGACTCTGGGGTGCCGACTGATGGTGGTTGGGGCCCAGAAGATGGTGGTTGGGGCCCGGAAGGTGGGCCTTTTGGTCTGGCTGTGGCGGGCCCTGGAAGCCGCGGCTTCAGAGGGGGCCGCGCTTGCCTCGTGACACAACTGAGAGATCTGATGAAGTCAAGATACATAGCATTACATAGGTGATTTCCTCTGAAACATATTGAATGCAACATATTGAATCCACTTTATAAAATGCTGTTCTACAATTTACAATCTTTAACAGCAGGGACTAAACAGACCTGCTCACAATCAAGTGACCCTACCTGGACCCTACCTTTGCGAAGGCACGCTGCCAAGACTTCGCTAGCTGTAAGAAATTGAAACGCACACATCCTTCGTATGTGTTCAATAGTGTTCAATTGTGTACATATGTTCGTTTCCCAACTGGTTCACAAATCTCCAATCTCCGAGTTTGATGCTCCCCAGGCTGGGCATAGGTGCCACGACCACCAGGCCTGCGCTTTTGCTGATGGGTCAAATTCAAATGATCTCCATGATCCATGATCTCCACACTTCCAATGTACATCCATGTACTATGTACATCCTAAATCTTCTTGTAAAAACATATTCTAAAAACAAGACCCCTTGCCACAGTTTCCACCGGTGGCCATGGTGGTGTCAGTTTGATGTCCGGGCTGAAAAGTCCTGATGGATGTGGAGACAGATCCACGAGCAGTTGACCTTGCAAAGTGCTTCAAACATCTTCGAACATCTTCAAACAAACATTCAAACGGCTTTCGGAAGATCGGGGTTGAAAATCACACCGGTTTGGAGGAAGACCCTGACAAGTACTGCTACAGGGAATACATAGAAACAAAGAAGAATGGAACACCACGGACAAGAAGAATCCATGATAAATCAGCAAAAGAAGCAATATAGAAGCGAGTTTCAGCCTCACAACCAATCAACGAGCTCCGGCACTTCTAAGGGCCAGGCGCTGGCTGGCCTTGAGGCCTAAGTGTGAACAGTGCAGAAATTCCACGGAACAAATCAAGAATGCATCATAATGCATCATAAGCCATTTTAGAATGCTATAGAATGACATAGAATGCTGTAAGAGTGCCGTAAGAACGCCCACAATATCTCAGTACGGCGGCAGCCCCACAGGTCCAGACCTCGCATAAGGGTAGGAAGGGCCTTAGCGGTGAGGGAAATGCTTAGCTGAACTTGGAAGGATCTGCAAGTTGGCACGTCTGGGTACCACACGCATGGCATGCCCAGTGCTGGCTAGCCCTCTACCAGCATGCAGCAATAAAACTGAGATGGCCATCGGAAAATGTGAAGCTGCACACGTCCTGATGGTTCTGCGCCATGTGTTTTTCTTTTTTAATATATCAAATACAAGCAAATGTCTACATCAACTGATATGCTGTTGCTCCTGTTGCCCTTTTCTGCGAAGCGGAGAGAATCCTTTATTTCAGGACCTCTGAAAACTTTGTTCTAAAACAGCTGAGAATGCTACTGCTGGATGCAGGAACTTCCAAGAATCACAAGATAAGCGGATGAACCAAGAAGAAAAACTTTGGAGCTGCATCCAAGCTAAGCTCTGAAGACTAGGAAACGTGTGGCAAACAAGCAAAGCAGTAACACCGGACAAGCCCCTATCTTGGACAATTGCGGCATGTTTCACCAGCTCCAAAGACACTAAAAAAATCTAAAAAAGAGATCATCAGAGCACTTCAGTACTTTAGAACATCCAAGTCCGATGTGTTGGGCCTTTGCTCAGGAAAATGAGCCACGCGAGCTATGCCAATTTTCGACGACTCAAGCAGCTCATCTGCTACAGGAGGTCTCATCAAGCATTCACCATTTCTCGAGGCTGAACCTGAAGGCATTTGAAGAGCTTTGCACATGCATTGGATGACTTGGATGACTTGGATGCTGATGCAGTTGATTCCCAAACTCCCAACATGGTCGAACATGGTCGAACATGGCCACTTAACTTTGCTACGATCCCAAGATATCCCAATCACCTTTGCCCCAGTACCAAGTGCAACGAGCCCAGCGAGATCCAGCGAGATCCAGCGAGATCCAGCGAGACATGAGCCTACTGAGTCATCACCAAACCCACGAAGTTTCACCGGACCAGTCGCCAAATCTTCGGCCACTCGCTGGAGCGCCCGCTGCACCAGCCGCTGAGCAAAGCGCTGGGCGAATGCAGTAGCACCTGCGCAAAAACAAATCCCTGCGGGATCTGGCCTCTGGAATGCCATTAGACAATCCATTTTGATAGCCCCAACAGCCAACAACATCCAATAAATGTAACAACTTTTTTGGGGTACGGTTTTGCATGCCCCCCTTTGTGGTAAAATCGGATGCTGTCATTGGGTTCTTCCACATCAACGGGTCAACAGAACTTACAACATGATCAACACGGAACTTCATGGAACTGGAAGCTTCAGGAGATCCAACCTGGCACCAAGGTGGGCCCGAAACCAGTTGCAAGTTGCACCAAGCGCTGCAAATCCTCAAATGCCGCAAGTTGGTGACAAAATGTGAATGTGACCCAAAATGTGAGTTGTGAAGGGGAGCCAATAGGAGCTATACAGAGTGGATATGTATATACATACTTATATATGCTGTGGTGTTTTTATCATAGGTGAATAGTTGCTATAGGGTTATACATAATATATATATACTATGCTATCGGGTCACCCCCACATATTTACATATATATTTTATGTAATTATAGTATATATATAATATGTCATCCGGGTCACCCCCATATGTTTACATATGTATATATATATACTATCTTATCGGGTCA
>Ga0126342_10008240_pt1 | contig 18660 bp, 14 predicted proteins | sample Cyp1metagenome_FD_92528 | JGI IMG/M metagenome (GOLD analysis project Ga0126342, IMG submission 92528) | Coral microbial communities from Lord Howe Island, Old Settlement Bay, Australia - Cyphastrea 1 metagenome | ecosystem: Host-associated > Invertebrates > Cnidaria > Coral ...
ACAACAACCTCAACATACCCTACCCTCATCCAAACCAAACATTAATCAAACAACTCCGACGAAACATTTAGCAAGATTAACAGAAAGAAACAGTCAAACATTTAGATTTACAACATTGAACAACAACATAACAGCCTCCCACCTGACCTCCAACCTGTCTTGTCCCAGTTCCCCTGTTTTACCATTTTTTCCCATGATCTTCATGGGAAAATCGATGGTTTCCGGTTAAGATCTTCCCAAACAAACCAATCCAGTGATATAGTTGGTAGATGGTTTATCCCATTATAAATATATCATAATCCCATTAGTTGCATATATTTGCATGTATTTGCATTACTATATCTATTTTTATCCCATTATAATCCCATTATAATCGCATTATTTGTATGATTCTGCCATGGAAAATGATGATTTTGCGGAGTAGCCCCATCGATGGCTTCAGGTTTGGAACCCCTGGACTACATCTCTGTGGGCATCGAGTGCGCCATGCGGCAACTGTCACTGGGAATGAATATTCTGTCCTTGGCTTACTGCTGCGTTTTACGTAGGGAATGGATGGGAATCGGGGTTGCTGGGATTATAAAACTTGGTAGTTAGCCAGTGGATCATTCCCGAAAATTCCCTACGTAAAACGCACCAGTAAGTTGGGATCCCCGAGAACACGATGCTTTCACCAAGAGAAACCATGATCAATGTCACCATCCGCACAGAGACTATCGATCACAGGGGCTGGGTGACGAGCACAAGAATGGACGAAGCACGGAAGGTAAACCCAACAATCATACTTGTAGGGATAAAAAAGGTAAATCCCGGAACTATTTTGAGATTATGGGGATTCAATCGACATTGAATAGAAATGATATAAGAAGATATAAGAAGTAAACCTAATATATAACAACATTTTTGAGTTTTGCTTTTTGATGCCCACCATGTCTTGCATGTTTTTTTTTGCAAGCGACGGATGTATGATGTTCACCTTGGTATTTTTTCAAGTGATGGCCGGCCACGAACGAAAACACGCAGTGGTTTTGGAAACCGCTGGGCCTTGGCGTATCTACAAGATATGTTGAGGTTTCTTCTTTTGCCATACAAATACTGGTTGGGTAATTACCAATGGGATGATAGATGGTATACCAATGGGATGTTTACCACCTATAAATGGGATATATACATGGGATGATCATGGTAACCACTCACTGGTTGGTGGTGACTGGAACATGACTTTTATTTTCCCCAATAGTTGGGATGATGATCCAATCTGACGAACTCCATCATTTTTCAGAGGGGTAGGTCAACCACCAACCAGCAAATACATCTCAGAATCATCACTTTTTTACCACAGTCATAGAATTGGATGATGGGAAAATTTACACCGGAAAGCCCTAGCCTATATTTGATGGTAAAAACGCATGGGTTTCCGGTGTAGATTTTCCCCAACAAACCAATCCATTGACACAGAAGTTTCCACTGTTGTCCACCGAATCATCACTGGCTACCCTCTGGTAATCAACAGTTTGCTATTGAAAATGGCCCATTGACATAGTGGATTTTCCCATTGAACATGGTGATTTTCCATAGTTTTCTGTATGTTTACCAGAGGGTATGTTCCTGAAAATTTGGAGATCTGATTCTAATTGATTCTATGCCACTCATACCTAACAAATACATCTCAGAATCATCACTTTTTTACCACAGTTTTTTCCACTGTTCACCGAATCATCACTGGGCCCCCGGGCTATCTGAATCCTCCAGGTTGGAGCATGGCTTTTTCCACGCCGATCCTCATCCTGGGAACTTCTTCGTCACCGGAAAGGTGGGAGAGATAATTTCTGTGATGAGTTTGATGTTTGAAATGGGATAGCCTATGGAATAATATGGAATAATTATATGGATTATTAATGGGATGATTAATGGGATAATTAACAGTGGGATATTGAAACCAAGAGTGCAGCAATAGTTAATTAATTAATGGAATACCCCCTGGTAAATTAACAGTTGGACCCTGAAAATCACCAATGTTTAATGGAAACTCGTCTTCCAACCCCAATGACTGCCAGGGTCTATGTTAATATACCAGAGGGTAATATGGAATCATATGGAATCATATGGAATAATATGGAATAATATGGAATAATATACCCAGAAATGACCCAGAAATGATGATACTCAGTTGGGAATACCTTGCAAATTTCATTTGGAAAACAAGGACAATGATGAGAAAAACACGGTGATGGACCCGTAGGTTTTCCCAAGAATTTCAGGTAGTTGAGATGCTCCCTAGGAAGCCAATTAACTAGTTTCGCCAGTTGTAATTGGGATACTACAGCTAAATACCCCAGCTTTTGGATACTTGATATACCGATATACCAATATTTTTCACAGTCTAAATGGGAGTAACCCTACATTGTGGGACCGCAAAAATTCCCACGGAAGCGCTGAATCATCCATGAAGGTCCGATTAGTCAGCCACGTCTCCTGGGTTTCAAGAGTACATCCATGTACATCCATACCTCTAATGATTTGGCCAAATGTTTCAATGATCTTCCCATTGTTTTGCTCTGAATCTGGTTTTTTGCTGAACAAAATCCCATAGATCTAAACCAATCTACATTAAATCCCGACAAATCCAGTAAGTCCTGAACCTGTTTGGTCCAGCGCTTTGGCTGGGGCCTTTCTTTAACTGAACAGCCCGAAGGGCCACCAGCCCCTAACCTTTCGGCGCCGTCTCAGGGTGAGCTCTGCGTTTTGGATTTCGGGATGATGAGCGAAATGCCCAAGGAGGCACGCTTGGCAGCGGCTGGGCTGCACATTTTTTTAAAAACCAGGTTTTAAAGCTAGGCAACTTGTGGATCGGAGTTCGTTTTAGAGGCATCCAGTGCGGCTAAGTCGGCTAAGTCGGACTGTGATTCCTCTTTTGCGATGCTGTCCGAAACGTTCGAAACGCTCGAAACCCAGGGGTGCAGAAAGACTTCACAGCATTTCACAACTAGTGTTCTTATTCTTCCTCAGAAAACATCACTAGATTGCACTAAATGTTCGATCCAGAAGCCAACCATAGATTCCGAAAGCAGCAGATGCTGGGATTTTGGCTCTATCATGTTTGAGGTGATCCAACATATCGTGCATGTGGTGAACAGAGCCTTGACAAACAGACTTCTGTGGCAGTTGCTCGGGCGGGTCGTTTGTGAGCTTGGTAGACCTTGGAGCGCCATGCACCCGCAAAATAGGAATCAAGTAGGAACAACACTTGTATGCGATTCTATACTTTTTGTAGACAGTCGACGCTAGGAATATAATTCTTGGAATTAATACACTATTCCCACCATGTATACCACGATCAGCTCTACCTTGACGGGTGGGGAAAGTAGTTCTTGGATTTTTTCTGCCTCAGGAGATTACGCCGGCATGGCGCAAGATTACAACCACCTGGGCTTCATTTCGGAGGTGCCACGCGGTGTTCAAGGGATGTCAACACGCCTTCCCGGGCAACGCGACGGTGATTCTCAGAGATTCCAGGTTCATCCTTTTTCTAAGTGTAAACATCTGTAAACATCTGTAGTCTGTAGACATTTGTAGACATTTGTAGACACTGAACCAATACTGGTTGGTGGTTTGGAAATGTCTGGAACATGAATTTTATTGTCCATTTCATAGATGGGATACATTTTTCAAGATGGTTATATATAAAACCACCAACCAGATAACCATATACTGTATATACTAATCATAATATTATCATAATAGTGAGTTTTCCCATGAAAATGGCATGGTGGATATCTTTCCCACGTTTAAAATGCTATGTTTTCACCACAAAAAAGATCTGTAGACAAATCCTTCATCCAGCAGCGTCTCGTGCGGCGTGGCGCAGGAGATTGATCCGCGGCCCATGGTCCCCAAGATCCAGGCGTATTTCGAACCCCGGATGTCTACCAAAGCGGCAGTGCCTCGATCGATCTATGGAGCTGTGGAATGATGAGGGATCCGCGGGATCCGAGAGATAGATCAAAGTTAAAGATCATTGCAGGGAGGTGGGAAATTTTGATGAACAGATTTTTTTGGAGTCAAACGCTTAAAAGTTCGCTGGAAATTGCTGGTTCAACACAGGATTTTTGTCAATTGCCAAGCAAAGAAGCACGGAAAAGACTGGGTCACAAGTGAATATGATGCATATGTAACCATGCATATGTAACCTATAAAAACGAGGACATTTCCTCCAACCTTGTGTTCATTTAAAGGAAAGTCCCAGCAAAGCCAAGGGACCGGAGTTGGAGAGCTCCAAATAGGATGATACTAAACATATACTAAACATTAATCAATGCTTTCTCCCGTTCATATTATAAAAAACACCCCCCGTTCACGACGAAACCATGGTGGATGGTTTTAGGAATTTCCAGATTTTTGATGGGAAAACGTGGACATCCCATAAATCCCATAAATCCCATAAATCTCCATAAAAAACCAGGTGGAAATTCCATAAATCCCAAAAATCCCATGAATTTTTGGATTATGGGGTGTTTAATTAATGAACGATGGGATTGTAACATGAATTTCAGGTAGCTACGGTAGCACGAAACATTCTGGGCGAACAGAAAAACCACCAGAGGCTGGCTGTTTTAAAAACCTCAAAGAACTGGGCCACCAGCATTGTTGGATTATGAAAAAAACAGAAAAATGAATATAAATGGTACATTAAATGGTACATTAAATGGTGATAGACCATCCAAAAGCTATGGATGTTTTTTTTTCTCGGGTGGTTTTAGATGCTCAACATCCTGTGCATTGTTGCGAAATCCTGCACCAGTTTGTAGATGGTTTCTTCCATTATCATTATAATCTCATTGTTCAATATTTTTCACAGTGTTTCATAGGAGTCCCAATAGTTACGGGCCTGGTGCAGGATTTTTCAACCATCCATAGTATGATCAAACACAGAAACACAGCATCCAAATGCCATCCATCTGGTGGTCGCCTTGGCTTTTAGGCAGTGAGTTTCAAGACCATCATCGATGGCTTGGAAGAGGTGATTTTTAAGCACCTTGGAAGCCTTAAAGAAGGCGATGGGGGACATGCGTGTCAGCCATAGATATGGTGATATGGCCGTTATTTTTGTTGGGAAATGAGCCATTTTTTGAACCATTGGTTCCACCAAATATCAGAGGTTCCCTGGATTTTCGGAGTTCAGGATGCAACCGAGGATGGTTTTTTGGTTCATTCTTTTCTCACGCTTGGCGCTTGGCGCATGTTTTTGTTGGCGCGACCACTTCCAGAGGAGGCTATGAGAAATCACGTAGCTTGATGCAGTATCCACAGGGAGGATATTTTCCGGAATCATTTACCCTCTGGTTATGTCAAAATAGCTATTGAAAATGGTGATTTATAGTGGATTTTCCCATTGAAAATGGTGGATCTTTCCATAGCTTTCTGTATGTTTACCAGGCCGGGTATTCGCACAGGGATTTCCATTGATGCAGCGAAGTGCTTCCATTCAGATGGGATGTCAAACACATCTATGGCTGGGAGAATTTAGGAGACTTCGGCAGCTTCGGAAATGATCATTTTTTGGGAGACATTTTGACATACCCGGCCTGGTAAACTAACATAACTATGGAAAGATCCACCATTTTTTGTGGGAAAACTCACTATTGCGACTGGGCCATTTTCAATAGAAAACTGTTAACAAATTACCAGAGGGTAAATTTTGACCAATCAATGAAGCCCAACCCAGGAATTATCCCTTTTCCGTGCCGCCATTCTATGCTTTGGTCGTACGAAGCCTGGCTGTGAAAAACAAATTCAGCGCCCAGCGAGAAAAAAAACACCAACCACCAGCTGCTGGATATTGCTGGGTTATGCTGGGTTGTTAGTGATACAGATAGGAATGTGTAGTTTGATAACCTACCATTTTGATCTATTTTGCATGATATCAAATAACGTCAAATTATATCATCATATTTATTTGGGGGGATGAACATCCACAAATCCCAGCTATTTTGGTGTGCAGAGAATGAAGCGGATTTGCCACTGGATTTTGACCCAGTTGCATCCAGTTGCCAAATGGGACATCAAAACGGTGTGCTGGGGGCCTGCCTGCGTATCTAAGGTTGACCATGACATGCTATGATCATCCATGATCAACATCCTTAAAAACACAGATCAACTTGGATCAACTTGGGATAGTTTAATGATCAAGGACAAAGTCTAAGTGATCAATTCTGACTTTTTCAACACATATATATATATACAGTATATACAGTATATACAGTACTGGGATAGTTTCCTGATTTCATATATTTCATCTTTTTGCCATGGCACTTTTTTTTTTTTCGTTTACCAGCTGAAGTCCTGATCACTGGATCCCATGACATCCTCCAAGGAAGCCTGGTGACGCTGGAGGGCTTGGCACTGTCCATTGATCCCAAGCCGCTTGGCGAACGACCGGTGACCGGTGACTTTGGTGTGACGGGACGTCAGAAATATGACAGGAACGTAGTAAAACATGGGTAAAAACATGGGTAACAACATGGGTTTACATGAAATGGGTAAGTAAAATCTGAGTCATAAATAGTCATAAATCATATTGAATATTATTGAATCATAGCCGAATCATACCGGAGTCTCTCTTGAATCAAGGTGGAGTTGCTCCAAGCTATAAGTGAATCATAGCCACAAGAGGCCGAAACGAATCATAAATTTTAATACCTCAAAAATTCGCCAGTTGAGCCGCTCGCTTCCCAGTTGAGCATCTGGAAGTTTATCACATCACCATCCTTGGAGAGATTGGTTGACCCCCGGGGCGTTGACCTGGGGTCATTGAATTTGTAGGCGACTTTTCATGACAGTAATATAATGTCTAGCCGTATGTGCTATATATATATATATATTCACTAGCTACGTAGTATGATGCCGGTATCTTTTTGGTCACATTTCTAGGTAGATAAATGGTATATTAATGATGAATATATATATATATATATATTATTAATATTAATTATTCCTAGAAATAGTAGCATTTCTAGGTAGATTAAAAAATCGGACTGTATTAATGATTAAATATATGTTCATTAATGATACGTAGCTTTTTTTTACCCCCAGGTATCGCGTCTTGGCTGCGGCGTATCCTTACCTGGCGAAGCGCGTCTTGTTGGACTCGGAGCTACGATCCAGTCGCCTGGCTTGGAAAATCTGGGGAAATGGAAAGGTTCTTGGAAAGCATTTTATGTGTTTTTTTTCACCATTTTTATCATACAAATCATGAATCAATGATTGATCATGAGGGGAATAGATGATGAACCATAAATCATGAGGAAGAGTCATCCCCAAAAAAACGGGCATTATGTCAGCTGAAGCATGCTGAAATATGCTGAAAGAAGTCTCTTTTCAGGTTTTGTTTGGAACAAGTCTGAACGATCCTTTAATTAACGTTCATGGTAGGCTCACCAAATCATCTGTCAGTCAGGGAAAGTGGTTGCGGGCTGATTTCTGCTATTTGCCATGTATACATTCAACTTATTCAACTTGATGTCGCAAGTCGGGAGCCAGTCTCAACCTTTGGGCCATCCTGTATTAACCAAATCAAGTCAACATCACCATCAACAACCGTGAGTTCCTAAGGATAAGACACAGCTGAGGACAGGACATCCACGATATTTTTCTGGTGGTTTGTCCCTGAAAATGCTGGGAAAAACCCAAAAACATCCAGAGGTTTTAGAGCAAACATGTCATGTTCTCCATTGAAATATCCTCTGGTTATTTGTTACATAGCCATGGAAAATGATGGCCCTAATCGAAATAGATGGTTTACCGAACTTAGAAATGGTGGATCTTTCCATGGCTATGTCTGTCAGTCATAACCAGATGCAAACCATTGGCTAACCATGCTATTTTCAGGGAAAACAGGTGACATCCTCCATGGACTCATGCCATATTTCTGGAGAGTCTGCCTCACCAATTCCCCAGGACACCGGATTGACCGGTGCCACCGTTGGCTCCAGGTCTCTTCGAGCTCCTGATCAACACGGCGACGGCGAAGCCGGATGCGCGACGCTTCCGCTGGGATCGTGCCATCGACTTGTGCCTGGGCCAGCTATTCCATGCGGTCGATGTATTTTGGTAACCTTACATACCCTCTGGTAATTTGAGCTATTCCAGTCGATGTATTTTGGTCACCTTACAATACCCTCTGGTAATTTGTTAACAGATGTTAACAGTTTGCTATTGAAAAGCGCCATCTATAGTTGATTTACCTATTCAAAATGGTGGATCTTTCCATCGTTTTCTGTATGTTTACCAGAGGGGAACGATTTCCTCCAACTTTGATACTTTTTGTTTAGCGAAGGGACGTAGAAATGAGCAAGAAAACGGATGCAGACACAATCATCCGAAGGATCCGAGGCCCAGAATATGCTATTTGGTTTGGATGAAAATTGATATAAACATCACAACCACTACCATCTGTCAATTTGACATGGCTGGGTGGAAAATCTCAACTTTGAATGATGAAAATATGGGATACTCTCATATCACACACTACATGCACATTATGAAATTGGGTGTTTTTTCATCAGATTAAATTGGTGGAGGAAATTACATACACATATATATATATATATATACCCTGTCAAATGAGAATAAAACCACATAAAACCACTACAACAAATCCACAGACCACCTGATATGAATCCTCGTTTCAACCAGCCATGGAAAATACAAACGTTTCAAAGAATGAAACCAGCATGAGCAGTGTTCGAACCCCGTGTTGCTTGATGATATGGGATTGTATTACCCTTTGGTAAACTAACATAACTATGGAAAATCACCATTTTTAATGGGTAAATCAACTATAAATCACCATTTTCGATAGCTTTTTGTATGTTTACCAGAGGGTACCCCAAAATATCGAGAGGATCATCGGATCACATGTTTTTCAATTCCCCTTTAGCCAATCAGTGAATCATTTTTTGGAGTTGTTCTAACAAAAATATCACATCACTAGCTCCCCAAAAACCGTTGGTTTTTCCCATGTTTCCCCCAGAAACCATCGAAGCCATCCCTTGGATGAAACCTTGAGCGAGCGCTCGGAACGCTCCAGGCTCCGGGAGTCCTCCAAGAGCAGCGTGGCAGTGCCGGGATCCACACGGAGCGCCCTTTTTTTTCTGCAGAAATGGGGGGTTTCCATTAATATCCATTAATTTTATAATGGGGGGTTTCCATGATTTTGCATTATATCCATTAATATCCATTTTGATGTTTGCATTATATCCATTACCCCCTGGTAAATTTAACAGTTAATGGGATTATGAATGGGATAATTAACAGTGGGATATTGAAACTAAGAGTACAGTGATAGTTAATTAATTAATGGAATACCCCCTGGTAAATTAACATAGACCCTGAAAATCAGCAATTTTTAATGGAAACCAGTCTTCCAACCCCGATGACTGCCAGGGTCTATGTTAATTTACCAGAGGGTAATATCCCATTCATTTTTTTTTTTACCTAGCCATATGTGAGGTTGATGTCTGCAAAAAATATCCACCATTCATATCCCATTCAAAATTGATGTACCATTTGGAGGTTTCCTGAAATGGAGGTACCCCAATAGCTGGATGGTTGAATAATGGAAAATCCATCTATAAATGGATGAGAACTTGGGGTACCCCCAGGACTTAGGAAACCTCCAAATGAAGATGTAAATTCTAATCTGCATCTGCAGAATGTAATCCTAATCTGATTAAATCTATGTCGACATGTCGCATTATAGCACACTTTTTTTTGTTCGCAATGGACATCAAGAACATATATAAGAACCAATGACCCTAACATGCATTTTATATCATTTTATAAACGACCATCTGTGTATAGAATGGCAGGCAAGTGCGGTGGCGTTCTCGGCTAAGCATGGGGGGATTTTTTCAGAGGACATCACGTCTCCAGCTGTCGCACTCTCTGCAAGCCTCCAGGACTCCAGAGGGCACGGCCGATGACATGGGACCTTACCTGGATTTGGCCTCTTCCCTCATTGAGGCCCTGGGGTTTTCATGACCTGCACTTTTCATGGCCGAAAACACATTCCAATACGATTTGATACAACTAGATTTGGTTTGTCAATCTTGAATAGGATTTCTTGGTTGGTGGTTTGGAACCATGCAATTTTATGACTTTCCATATATTGGGAATTTCATCATCCCAACTGACGAACTCATATTTTTCCGAGGGGTAGGTCAACCACCAACCAGATTTGTTTTGATACGCCGTGCTTCGGACAGTCGCAAGGCACGTCTTTTCGCATGGCACGTAGTTCGCAGCTGTTGGCATAGTCTGTTGAGCGTTGGAAACATCGGAGCAATCCGAAGGAGACGTTTCCTGTTTGGATTTGTCCACTTAAATAGGGTCCCCCTTTGAAATCGACCTACATTTACACTTTGAAAAGTGCTAAAGTGCTAAAGTAATCCTTTTAAGCTTTTCCGTTCCCAGCAATTTGAGTTTTTATCAGATTTTGTCACTTTTGATTGCAGCAGCTGAACAGCGTCTTTAGCACATTTTCCAACCATTTTCCAAGCGCAGGATGCGGCCTTCCGTCAGACCTTGGTGGCAGAACTGGCCAGCACCGCGGCACCTTGGGTGAGCTATGGGGATGGTGCCTATGACATGTGGGGTAAACGGTAAACACGACATGTTCCCTTTTGTGAATCTATGGTTAAGCATGGCAATGCTATGGCAATACTATGGCAATACTATGGCACTATGACTGCCCTAAGATTTTTCGCTACAATGACATGCGAATCAATACATGCTACGTGTTCATCTTGGGTACAGTGATGGTCCGATTAAAGAAGTCAGAGCGGCTGAAAATGGTCGAAGTTCTGAAGATTTTCACCATTGACTACGGGACTTGGGACGCTTGGTCGTTCGTGACGCGTGAGACGCTTCAAACGTTGTGCCATTCAAAAAGCACACCCATCCACGACTCAATACGACTCCAAACTTCCTTGGTCATGTCCAAAGGTGGTTCAAAACAGATGGAGATGGAGTCAGAGCAATTAGCAGGTCTGCGGAGGAAGCAGGGTGGGTTACAGACCGTTTTTGTGGCATATTCGTGATCTGGTCATGGAGGTGAAATGTGTTGCAAACCAACCATACTAGTTTATGTAGGCATTTGGGCCTAAGTTGCACTTGGGTATTACATTTTTGCTGCTGTAAGATGCGCCCAAATGCATTATTGCAAAGACCGGCAGAGACTCGTTGGCGTGATGGCCAATTTTTATTCTACGATGCAACGAGTAGATTTCGGATGTATTTTATTTAGCAATGAACTGTTTCCTGTACACGGAAGTTTTTGAATTGCTGGATGGGTCCAGGGCAGGCGTCAACACAAGACCAGTCTGTGCAAGCTCTAATGATTCACTGATGTGAATTGAAGAAATGTTTCGGAACGCTACAATGGGCGGAACCTCAGTCAACTTTACGCCAGAAGATTCCAACTAGAATGGGTTGTATTTGCACAAGGGGTTGAGTTGTATTCACACTAGGCTAGGTGGCTATCGGGCATATGGGTTAAATCCAGAACTGTTTTTTTTGCTTTTTCTTCCATCCAAAACCGCTTTCCGGAAATGCCTCTCTTCCCCCACTTCCAGCTTTCCAACCGTTGCCCCGCTTCCAGTAAGTACACAGATTCCTCCCGTTGCCCCGCTTGCACCTTTCCTCCCATTGCCCCGCTTATCAACACTTCTGTCAACTGCCCCGCTTCCACTGTAGCCCCGCTAGTTTGTTCGACCAAAACTGGGAAAAAACACTTCAGAAAATGTGGTGCGGTATAGCATCAATCCAGAGTGGTTGTTGGTTCCAAATGAGAAGTACAGAATTTGCTAGGTCCAACTGATGACCTAAGTCAAGTTGTTTTGACATTTGAAACCACCTACCCGGCAGCTTGCATTCACTCTTCAAAGAAAGGGTGTCGACACGACCTCGTCAATGCCAAAAAAGCCCAGATCAGCCTTATCAAAACATTCTCCCCAGTGACGCCATTTAAAAAACAAACCACATCCCGAATACCAAATTATCTTTTGGACCAACATCGACTTGCTGGCTCGAATTCTTAGTCTACTAGAAAGGAAACCCTAATGGTTCATGTGGCAGACTGAATTGCAGCTGCCATTGTTGTTTGCCTTAGGTAACTTGACTGATGAGGAACTGCAAATCCACCCCCAGCCCCGCTTCCACTGTAGCCCCGCTAGTTCGTTCGACCAATGGAGTGATACTGGGATGACTAGAAGCCTCAATTTCAATATCACCTCCATTGGTCTGAGAAGTGAAAAGTGATACTGGGAGTGAACCCTCTCAGAGAACGAGGTAGTCACCTTTTGGTCCAAAGCCATGTCAATGTCGTCCATTGAGCTGTGCTCTAAGGATGTGATGATTGCTGACATCATTGGAGGCTGGGAATTGAATTCGCTGAGTCTGGGATCTTCCGTGACCGTCCGAGGGCTTTCCCGATCCCTGTCTTGGGACCAGTAAAATGGGATACTGGTCATTGATGGTATCCCATTGATCATTTTGATACTGGTCATTTCGAGGGATTCTCATCTTGATCAAAATGGATGGGATGAGAATTGCAATCAATGACTCATCAATGACCCAGAGGCCCAGCCTAGTTTGTAACAGCTATAGCTCTATGATTTCTGAAGATCGCCCTGTTTTTTTACGTCAGCTTGGTGGATTCAGATTTTTTCAGATGTTCCATTTGCGGGATGACCAACCAGAGTCAACATGACTTGTTGGTTCATCTCCCCTATGTTTGTTGGTTGATCTCTTGATATGCCCATTGTTTTCAAAAACCACAAAGGTTATATCCGAAGATTGCATCAGACCATATCGGACCTGCAACTTTTATGCATATCTATTCATTTAAATTGCGTAAACCTCATTTAATCCTATTGAAATGAAGCTTATGAAGTCGCTTAATAGATTATCCACTTTAAGAGACCACCATTTCGACACGTTTAAACCTTAAATTATTCATTGATCATTGGCTTATGTCCAATCTATCCATAATCATCGGTTTAATCCTACTGAATCTCAAACATGTTCCATATCTATCATTATCTATCCATATCAATTCATCATATTGATATTCTGCATCTAGCAACCGTATCTAATATGATATAGTATGTTTGATGTATCTACATCTAGCATAATTCACAATATCTCTATTGTATATATATATATTCCGCATATGTTCCATATATTTCCATGTACATTCCATATCTATTCATATCTCTCCATCATTTCTGGGTGATATTCGGCGAAGGTGCCATGAGCGGCTCGGATGTGCAGCAGCTGCAGAAGCTGCGCAAACGCTTGGGGCTTCAGCTGGACGACGAGGCGCGTTCTGAATTTATTACACAGGTGATGATCAGATAGATATGGCAAGTAATTAAATAATAGATGATATTAATATAGATTGGAATATGATATATCATTCCATTAAGTAAAATTAATTTATTCAATATTTCATATTCCAATAATAGATATGATAGTAAATGCCATATTCCAAGAACAATAGATAATGGCATTTTCCATACTCCAATAGATATGATAATAATTGCCATATTCCAATTATATGATCATATTCCAATAATTCAGATAATAATGCCATAATGATCTATAATATAGATAACTAACGACAATTATGATATTCTGATGGTGCGATGTTTTTATAATTCTTATGATATGTGCATACATGTAGGTAATTATTTAGATAATACCCAGGTGTACCATGTGATATATATATATATACATATACATATGTGTATAAGTATGCATACTATAGACGAGTGTGTTTGGTGTTTGATGAATATATGGTAGCCATCTCTTTCCTGTGACACCGTCGACGGGTGACCCTCAGTGATGATTGCTGATAGATGCTGATAGCAAAGTTGTTGGCATTATTTTATGTTGATATTTTTTGCATATCAACAGTACCCCCTGGTAAATTAATATAGACCCTGAACATAGTCTAGTGGTAGTTTACAGTTTTTTTCTTACTGTTATCATGAATGGTAGTTAATGAACACTCTTTATCTGATATAAGCTAGCCATATGTCGTGGTTTCAGTCATCCACACCTGCCGCGAGGCTCGCGTCTCGGATGTGCGAGAAACGGTCAATCTCATTGCAGAGAAGGTCGCGGCGACTTGGCGATCCTAGCAGCTTTGGGCAAGGAAGATGTTGGATATAACTTGGTCGAGTATGGTTTATTGGGGGGATAAAAGCTATACTTAATGGAAGTTAGTATACTTAACTATAACTTAATAAGTAACGTTAGTTATAAGGTTGGTAAAACAATGCCATAAACCATCCCCAATTTCACAATGAATAGGTGGTATAAACCATTCTCAGTCATGGGTGGTTTATTCGTGTTTTTCCCGCATTGTGGTTTAATGGCGGATATAAGCTATACTTAACGGATGTTAATGGGGTTGTAAACCAACTTTTTTTTTTCTGTTTGGAGGGACATGGATGTTTCCTAAGATATGGATACCCCTTAAACTAAGTTGGGATTTCCCATTGATCATAAGCAATAACTTGGAGGATTCTGGGTACTGTACCCCATGTTTGGAAATCTCCATATAATTTGGTTAACTAACTACATGGTTTATGGGGAATATAGCTAGTGTGGGAAACCCTTAAATGGTTAAACCATGTGAAAAACCTACCATGACTGGGGATGGTTTAATTTATAGCACCCATCAACATGGTGATAACTTGTTTGGGGATGGTTTATGGCATTGGGTGTTACCACAGTATAGTTACCGTAATGGATGATTTAATGGGTTTATACGCCACATGACAACATGTCTGGGGCTCAGTCGATGTTGCTTTCTGAATCGCCTTCCCAAAAAACCCACAAAAAACTTGGAGGCTCAGAGCGACAGAGAACTTTCAATCCCATTTTCAAGAGGTTTGGAGCAGTCATTACCCTCTGGTAAACATACAGAAAACTATGGAAAGATCCACCATTTTTAATGGGAAAACTCACTATTTCTATGGCCATTTTCAATAGCTATGTTAAATTACCAGAGGGTAAGATTCAATAATAACTTTTCAATAGTAAACCCCGCACAGACATTTTGTTTCATGTGTTCTGGAATAATTTGGTGTCCCGTCTATAGGGGAAGGTTTGTTGTTAGGCAGGTTGGACTGCATGTAAACTCCTTGAAACATGGATGGTGCCGATACCTAACGAAACAGAATCATATCGTATTAAGGAGTTTGTGTACTAATTGTGCCATGATAGTGTTGATCTTCATGATAACAGGTATAGGTTTGTTTGCCAATTTAGGGGAACAAAAACCCAATTTCAATGGATTATCACCATTTTCGCATCTATAAAAATGGCTATGAATGTAGGTATCCCTTATTTTAAGACAAACCCACATGTCATATATTGTCAGTTATATATCCCATTACATCACCATGATGTTCCATTAAATCATTATTTTCACTAGTTAAATCCCAGTAAATCCCACTTCTTTCTTCATGCTATGCTGAGGATCGCATTCCCAATGCTATGGATGCGGTGAATTTGGCCATGCAAGCAGCTGCAGGAGCGGAGTGCTTCCGAATATGGTTCCAGAGATATGACATGACATGAGGACAGGGATATGATATGATATGCATATACCATCTGGTTATTTGTTACATAGCTATGGAAAATCACCATTTTTAATAGGTAAACCCAGGTAAACCATCTATAAATGGGCCATTTTCCATGGCTATGTTAAATAACCAGAGGGTATATGCATGATACCATCTGGTTATTTAACAGTTTGCTATGGAAAGATCCACCATTTTAATGGGAAAATCCACTATTTCTATGGTCATTTTCAATAGCTATGTTAAATTACCAGAGGGTGCATGAGCAGCTGCAGGAGCGGAGTCTCCGGAGCTCCGGGTTCCAGAGATATGACATAACATGAGGACAGGGATATGATACCCTCTGATAATTTAACATAGCTATTGAAAATGACTATTTATAGTGGATTTACCCATAAAAAATGGTGGATCTTTCCATAGTTATGTTAGTTTACCAGAGGGTATTATATGCATGATACGGTGGATAGAGGAAATCCTGCACCAGCTGAAAACGGTGGTTTATCCATGTTTATCCCATTATTTGTTGGGTTTCAACAAGCCTTTTGGTGGTGCAGGATTTCGCAACCATCCACAGTATGTTAGATGTTATATGCTACTTTCGACACATTTTTCGGGTGGTTTATCCCATTTTGTGAGTTCATTTCAAATGATTTTTCTAGGTGGAATCCCATTTACTAGATGAATTTCAATAGATTTTTCCCAAATTTCAATAGAAGATTCATGGTGCTAGGGAAAAAAAACACGAGGGTTGGAACTCTCACGCCGCACAGGTGCAGTGCAAGCTTCCATGTTCCCCAGCGATCACCCAGGCGCGATGCAGCTTGCCCTTTGTTTAACTCAATAGGAATAGTGATTCAATAGTAATAGTTGTCATTTGTAGTTAATTTCAACTCAGTTGTAGTTAATAGTAATAGTTGATTATCATGAGTGTTTCGCATCGTAATAGTGATTATCAATCACTAGAAATAAATTTTGATTATCACGCCATAGTTGATATTCAAAAATCGTCTGTTGGTGGTTATCATTCATTTTGTGGGGATCTCTCAAAATGCAACCTGAAACAACCCTATCTGAACAATCAGTGGAGCTAGGATCTGACAAGCCGAGTTGAGTAGAATTGAGAATTTCGACAGCACATTTGGCCAGGCAAAAACGGGGATGCAGAGAAAGGTGTCTGGGCAACACGCTTTTGGTTGGGGATCCCCATGCAAGCTTCGCCACGCGTGATTGAAATTTGGGCTATATAAACCAGTTATGAAATGGTTAATCAATCTCCATTTAGCTATTTTTTGGCTAATGAAATGAGCATTTCAGTTGCCTAAATCACCATTTGTCATCCATATAAATTCTCCATTTCCTGCCGGAAAACAAAGACACTGGAACCCATACACTTCATGAAGGGTCGGAGAAACTCAGGCGCCGAGAAAAATGCTGGGCCCAGCTTACCAGAAGTGGCCGGTGAATTCTTTGACCAACTGGGTAACTTGGCACGACTCGCCTGCGATGATTTCTTGGAAGTCGAGTTGTGGGAAAAATGAAGCAACGATAAAAGCAACATGTTTTTAAAGGGATAAATAGGGATCGAAGCAACTGAAAATTCCAGATTTAACCAACAGTACGTGATGAAATAAATGGTATAACATCTGATATGTCAGCAACAAATACCAGCACTATGATGTATTGCTTTGTCCAAAACCAGGGTACCCCAGAGTACCCTCAGAATCCACTGGTTTATCCTCGCGTTCCCTATCCAGGACTTGATCCAGTGCTGTGAGGTCGTTGGATTAGATCAAACCAGTTGGGGAATGATGTTTGGATCATAAGATGACCATACCCAATACCCTCTGGTGATGTCAAAATAGCTATTGAAAATGGTGATTTATAGTGGATTTTCCCATTAAAAATGGTGATTTTCAATAGCTATGTTAGTTTACCAGAGGGTAGATTCAATAGATCTTCCAAGAAATTCAGATCTAGATCTTCCCAGCCCATGACTCGCTGATCTTCCGGCCCCTTTTCTCAACAGCAGGTGAACGTGCAGCGGTGAGGACGCTGAAAGCCCTGGCCAATTGGATTGGCGAGGACGAAGGAGAGCTCGATCTGCTGAGCTGTGACTGATGGCTCCAGCATCCAGGGCATCCCCGACACAGGCGTAGATTTTTAGACCAACCATGAATCCATATGGGTAGTTGATCATTGCAATACTAAGATGATCATGATATATTTTGATACACATATATATATATATATATAATATTATTTATATATATATATATATCGATATGTTTCATTGGTTAAGTAGGCCAAGTAGGCAGAGAGCATGAGGTAGTTATACCAATGTGTTTTATTGTTTGACGTTCAAACATTTACGTTTTGAATATAACTCATTTAAAAAACACGATTGTGAATATTGTTCATGCTTTTTTTCCCATTGCTTCAAAAGATCATGATCATCCTTGTTTTTTTCCAACTTTTCAGACCTCAAACATTGCACCAGGAGACGCTTCAAGAGCCAATCCTTCGGCCAAGACATCACGCGGCTGAAGCCAATTTGTGCACTCGACACCTGGTGCAGAGCTGAAAACAATTGGATGATCATGTGGTCAACAATGAAACATGATGGTGGTATAATCTATATATACATATACATATGCATATACAAATGGAAATATACATATACATATACATATACATATAGATATAAATAGCTATACATAGATATAGACATAAACATCCCGCCGGACCGGAAACCGTTCCCATAAAACGCACATTTTTTTAAAAATGGTGATTTTACCACAGTGCCGTGCTAATTTGATGATTGGAAATCCTGGAAAAACTTGGGGCGCGTTTTTTCGTTTTTCAGCGTCATCGCTGCAACGCATGTGTAGTAAACAGCTGGCAGTCAGCATTCTTGTGAATGCATCTCCATTGCCAAGCTCTCAGAGATCTCAGAGATCTCAGCAGCGTAGCAACATGTATGTAACGTAGTAAACGATCCCAGAGATCT